>Ga0156170_1004_pt2 | contig 13786 bp, 10 predicted proteins | sample RifCSPlowO2_12_FD_107823 | JGI IMG/M metagenome (GOLD analysis project Ga0156170, IMG submission 107823) | Acidobacteria bacterium RIFCSPLOWO2_12_FULL_54_10
TCAAAACACCGGAGTATTGCGCAGCTTGCCACAAGCAATTCATTGACGAGCAGATCAATAACGTCGGATGGGTGCAGCTCCAGAATCAATATGACAACTGGAAAGAAAGCCGTTGGAACCATCCTGGCAAACCGCAGGCAACCATCGAGTGCCGCGAATGTCATATGATGCTGGTACCCTCAGAGGATCCAGCAAGAGGAGATAGCGGGGATTACAATCGGTCTCCAAACGATGGCTTGGCACGCAGTCACCGCTTCATCGCCTCAAACCAGTTCATGCCGGCATTGCTGAAGCTTCCTGGCTGGGAAGAGCAGTTAGCGTTGACCGAGAAGTGGCTCCAGGGAAAACAGGAAGTGCCGGAGATAGCTCATAAGTGGCAAACCGGTCCTGTCGTGGGAGTGGAATTGGATGCTCCCCAGGAGGCGAAACCAGGCGACGATTTAAAGATTAAAGTGATCATCACTTCCAATAAGGTTGGTCACGATTTCCCTACTGGCCCTCTAGACATTATCCAGTCTTGGGTGGAACTGGTTGTCACCGATCCCCAAGGAAAGGTCCTCTACTCCAGTGGCACAGTAGACCCCAAAGGTTTCATCCAACCGTGATCATTCATGTTCAAAGCGGAACCGGTGGATCAGCAAGGTAATTTGATCGACCGTCATAATCTGTGGGAAATGGTCGGCGTACGTCATCGCCGAGCTTTATTTCCGGGATTCTCCGACACGGCCGAGTACAGCGTACCTCTTACTGAAATAACCCAGGCGCATCGACCGTCACAACCCCAGCAAATCACCGTTCCGATTACAGCACCTGCGAATGGCAGCGGTGCTTTGCAAGTTCGGGTGCGACTGCTGTACCGCAAGATAGATCAGTATCTGCTGAACTTCCTGTTCGGTGAAGAAAGCGGCGTTACCTCCCCTATCACCGAGATGGCTTCAGACACCCGCATGATCCAAATCTCCAGTCCAAGCCGAAAGGTTGTCTCTGCACGCTAGTGGCTGATGGATGCCTATGGCCAGGAAACCGTTAACACGGCGCAAGCGTTTGATCTTTCAATACACCTTGTTCGGCATTGTTTCGGTACTTGCAGCCACAGGCATTCTGTTGCTGGTGCGTGGACGCCCCAAGCCTTACTTGCCTGGGGAAAAGGTAGAGGGCATTACCAGTGATCTCGCCCGGAATCTTCCGGCAGGTTATCCTCAAATTCAATTCACCAACGTCGCCACCCAGGCAGGTATCCGGTTCAAACATTTTCATGGAAAACGAACCACCCAGTTACCAGAAGACATGGGATCCGGGGCTGCTTGGGGGGATTTCAACAACGATGGCAATCTGGACCTGTACGTTTGCGGCATTGCGGCTCCGTTGGGCGTTTCTTCGGAAGAAGTGGCTCGCTCCACCGGCGGCAACAGGCTTTTCCTCAACAATGGCAACGGCACGTTCAAGGATGTTACTGAAATGGCTGGGGTCGGTTTTAAAGGTGTCAGTATGGGAGCAGCCTGGGCCGATTACGACAATGACGGCCATCTCGACTTGGTCGTTACAAGTTTTGATCGCATTGCTCTTTACAGGAACCGCGGTGACGGGACGTTTCAGGATACATCGGTAATGGCCGGATTTGACCGGCACCGGGGATTCTGGACGGGTGCTTCATGGTCCGATTATGACCGTGATGGCTTCGTGGATCTGTATATTTGTGGTTACGTAAAGTATAGTTTCGATCCGGAATTCTCTAGTAAATCCAGCAGCCAATACTCGGAAGTTATCCCTTTCATGCTCAATCCCTCGTCGTATATGCCAGAGCGCAACCTGCTTTTCCGAAACAATGGTGACGGGACTTTCAGGGAGGTAGCGGAGGAGGCGGGCGTTGATAACCCGGAGGGACGCAGTCTGTCGGCCGCCTGGGCTGATTTTGACGGCGATGGCTGGCCCGACATTTATGTCGCCAATGACATCTCCGACAATGCCATGTATCGAAATCTCGGCAATGGGAAATTTGAGGATATTTCCCACAGCGCCTGGGTCGCCGATTATCGTGGCGCTATGGGACTTGGGGTTGGCGATTACGACCGTGATGGCGACTTCGACATTTACGTCACGCATTGGATCGCCCAGGAAAATGCCCTGTACTGGAATCTGCGCCTCAGCAACGATGGAGGCACCAAAGCAGGGCCGCTCCAATTCACAGATATTGCCGACATGGTGGGACTGGGGCAAATTGCATTAAGTGTTATCGGCTGGGGAACTTCGTTTTTTGATTACGACAACGATGGGCTTCTTGATCTGTTCACTGTGAATGGCAGCACATTTCAGGATGAGAAGGATTCCTCCCACCTGGTGCCGATGAAAAACCATCTCTTTTGGCTGAAAAGCCCTGAAGACGGCTACTTTGAAGTTGGTGCTGTGAGCGGGCAGGTTTTCCAGGAACTTCATGTGGGTCGCGGAGCCGCCTTCGCCGACTATGACAACGATGGCGATGTCGATATCTTTGTGGTCAATCATGAAGGAAGCCCTCTCTTGTTACGGAACGACGGGGGCAATAAGAACAACTGGCTGAAAGTACGGCTTCGGCCAACAAAAAGCAACCGTAGCGGTTATGGCGCGGTTGTCCAGATAGAGACCAACGGGATCAGGCAAATTCAGGAGATTGGCAGCCAGTCATCGTATCTCTCCCAAAGCGCACTGGAGGCTCACTTTGGACTGGGGCATTCAAAAACGGTTAGCCATTTATCCGTGCGATTTCCCAGCGGCGAAGTTCGGGTGTTGGAGCAAATTCCTGTGAACCAGACCGTTGTGGTTGCAGAATGAAAAATACGCTCATCACGCTTTGTGCGATTGTGTTAATTGCTTTTAGCCTTATTACTTTATTGCACAGGAGGTCTCAGGAAAACTCCGATCCGCTTTCCAATGCGGCTGATCAAGGAAAACAGCGGATTACCCAATTCTGGACGCTTTACAATCAAGCCAATGCGAATCGGACAAACGGGGATTTTGAAGCGGCCGTCAATGGATTTCGTCAATGTTTGAAACTCAATCCCACGCACGAAAATTCTCTGTACAATCTTGGCACCAGCCTGGTCGAACTCGGCGATTACCAGGAAGCTGTGAAAGCCTTCCGGCAACTCATTGAGGTAAATCCTGAAAGCAATCGTGGTTATTCGGAGCTAGGCAATACACTGGCTCTCATTATCCCTGGTGCGATAGTAGATATCAGTGCGGCACGGGCCGCTTACGAACAAAGCGTGAAAATTAACCGGGAACAGGCTGGACCTTTTTTGCAACTCGGCAAACTGGAATTCAATCAAGGTAATACAGATGCAGCGATGGAGCAGTTCCGGGTGGCCGCAGGATTCCAGTCGCCAGAAGGTAATTTTTGGGCAGGTTTTACTTTATTTTCAAAAGGCAATTCTAAAGAGGCCAGCGATTATTTTCTCAAAGTCCTGGCCATCCAACAGCACGAAAAGGCCATCGCAAGCAGGGGCGTTCATTCTGAAGGTGACATACTGCCATCGCCGGACAAACCCATGTCCGCTCTGGAAAAATCCAGCCTGAAGTCTCTCGCATTTCTATATTGGACTTCTGTCCGTCTAGGCGGTTATCCAGCAGCAACTCCGAAAGAATTTCATCTTAACAAACCAGTCCCGCCTCCCCTGCCATTTGACGTCCGCATAACAACCGATGCGTGGCAAGCGCGTGAAGATCGCTGCCTCGATCCATTGCGCCGTGCTGGCCATACCCCGGAAGGTGTGGTTGTCGATTGCGTTGCAGAGGATGTAAATGGCGATTCCAATCCCGATCTTTTTCTCCTCCGCTGGCGGAAAGACGCCCTTCTCTACCTGAACCAAGGAATTGACAAATTCTCGGATGCAACCCAGTCTGCGGGCCTTTCAAACATAGGGGGGCAGAGCTTCAGTGCGGTTTTTTTCGATTACAACCGAGACCACTTGCCCGACCTCCTGGTAACTGCTCACGCACCCTTTGAAGAGGCAATTCGCAGCCTTCTCCAACCCGATTACAAGTCCACTGGGAAAAGTTACAATCCCCGCTTATTCCGTAATATTGGCAAAGGACAATTTGCAGAGGTCACCACCCAAGTGGGGCTCAATCATTCCTACGGGACCATGCGAGGCATCGCTGAAGACTTTGACGATGATGGCTGGCTGGACTTGCTCTTCGTCAATGGCGGCCTCGACCGGTTGCGACTCGAACCATCGGTCGTCCTGCGCAATCTCCAAGGAAAAGAGTTTCGCGAAGCGGGCTATCTCCCCAGCTTTAATCAACCAGACAATTTCATCGACGCCACGGTCGAGCGCCCCGGCCCGAATGGAAAATTAGTTGTCAAGCTGGTGAGGAATACCCACCGAATTGTAAATTAAATCTCAATGAAAAAGCATCTCTGCGCGCACTTATCGGAGCAGCATAAAATGATTAATTCCAGCAGTGGTTCTGCAGGCCTCAATTTAACAATGGGGTTTCAGTTACCGGGTAGATTCAGACGTGAGGCAATGCTGCCAAAGCAGTTAGAGACATTTCCCGTGTACGGTACAGATCGGCGCATTGCTCGCAGATACAATCTTCAGGACGCCAGTCGGAAAATTCGGCGCGGATTCGATCTCTGACATTTTCTGACAATTCAGAATCAGCAGGTAGAAGACGGTCGTAAGGAAAACGACACAGTGGACAAGGCCGGGATGCAGACCGGCTATCTGCCGAATTTGAGCGCGATCCTTCCGCCTCGTTTGATAAATTCATCAAGCGCTCGTGCGTTTGCGATTCCGCTTCAAATACCTGGTTGAAGACTGCGGTTGAGACCGGGCCGGTCGATCCAAAAACGGCGAGAAATTCCTCTAAGCGTCTCTGGCGAGCCTGCGCCGCGAGCCAGCCTCGGCGAACCATGCGGCCATCAACCCAGGTGTTCCACAGCACGCGATAGCGGTCGCGGACGCGATTTGCCCAGGCGGGTCCCGTAGCAGCAGTTACATCAAACCGTTTATATCCAAAATGAGGATTTAGCATGTCGGCAATATGCATTAGTTCGTGCCTCAGCCACTCCTGCAACGTACGCTGCTCCAGCAGACGCGCCGGTTTGAGCTGAATGAGCAGGGCTTTGCCCATAGTGAGATTGTCTGGTTCAGGGTCTCGCAAATCATGGAGATCGGCCCCTTCGTCGTGATTCGTGGGAGCCTTGATCACAGAGCAGTGCCGGACTTGTTGGAGGATTTCGGGTTGTTCGTCTAAAGCAGCCAGCAGCGGCGCGGCAAGACGCATGCGATGGAACCATTCAAAATGGAACTTCTGAAAACGGCTTTCGCGTTCTTCCGTTTCCGGCACCTCGTAAATAAGATTTCTGGCTCGCCAGAATCGCTTCTCTTCAGGGTCATTCCTGATTCGCAATAAGATGGTTTCTTCGACCAGAACCGGATCATAAGCTATTTGCAGAAGATTCTTTGATGAAGAGTTGGCCATAGATTCTTCACGAGGTTACTTGGGCGCTTGCAATTGAACCAAATCAGATTGGCCTTCGCAGGCCATCGGCACATGATCTTCTTCTTCCGGTCGAAGTTCGAGTTGGCTGGGCCCTTGTTCGACGCCTGCAAGCCGGCACTCCAGCGATAGAAACGCCAGAAGCACATCGCCCAGCTTGCCATGAAAACTTTTGGGGTCCTGCTCCCGAAGCAAACGGGCGAAAGATCGTCCAAAACGGCCAAGATGATCTTTCAGAAAAAGCCGGACAGCCTTGCGGGTTTCAGCCCGCATCTCCTCATCATTCGATTCGAGCGCATAGGCCTCTTTGCGGGCGAGAAATTCCATAAACTCCAGTTCGCAACTGATGTGATCTGGCCGCTCGCGTTCCTGTTCACAATTCGTCAGTCCAAATGCGATGTAATAACCCAAGACCGCAGACAACTGCCGCGGCTGCGCGAATATCCCTTGCTGGCCATACTCCGTTTCGTAGGGGCAAACCAACCCCCGCGCGGTATGTCCGAAAAGTCGAGCATGGGCGTCCAGCCATTGTTCTATGCTGAATGACTCAATTACCTGTACCCAGTTATGAGTATGAACTACGAGAGCGCTGGATTTATCAGAGGCAAGAAAATTGACCTCTTCCGCGGTGGGCTCGTGCTGATAAGCAGTCAGAAAGGATGCCGCTGCCAGAAAGGCACGCTGTGATTCAATGGCCTGCACCTTTTGAAAGATCGCATCCGTGGGATGATGCAAACCCAGCGATAATGCGCCATACAGCACGCTGCGGCTTAACGCATGGTCGCGAAGGTCCTGCCGATTGTCTGTGCTGTTTTTCGGAATGCTCACTTCTTTTCCCTATCTGCCCGATGGCACTGCATTATTCAACCCTATGCATTTACACACGCCAGCCTAGGATTAAATCGAGTTCTGGTGTTGAGCGGGCCGGACATGCAAAGGCTCTTCAACTTTTGTCCGGAAGATTTCTTTCCCGTCCCTGTTAAATGCAATCACCGTGTCGTCATAAATCTTGACGTCTTTGCCGCGGTAAGTGCCTTCATAGATCAGCGGCCCTTCTTCGACTTCGTAACGGAAAATAATGATGTTGGAGCGGCGGAACAACTGCAAGACCGCAAGAAGCTCACGGTCTGGATGAATATAGCGCTCCAGCGCCCGGTCCACTCCTGGGCCGAACATCTGCCGCAGGTAGTCTCTGGGAACCCAGCGCGGAGGAATGTAGTAGCCATTCGGAGAGGTTCCCAGTTGAGGATAGAGCGGCAATGCGACTTTAGCCACGTGTACAAGATAGTAAAGTGGATGCTGGCGGTCTTCCGCCCAGCTCCCATCTTCGCTGAGTTTCACCAGGCCTTGCATGCGAATTTGCCCGATGCAGGCGGCCATGCAGCGAGTCTCCATCGGCTGGCCGTTTGTCTCAGGATCGGTGCCTTCAACGCGAGGGTAGCAGGCAATGCATTTTTCAGAGACGCGCGTATTGCCCCTGTACATGCTCTTCTTATAAGGACACGCTTCTACGCACTTGCGGTATCCCCGGCACTGGTTTTGATCCAACAATACAATTCCATCTTCAGGACGTTTGTAAATTGCTTGTCTCGGGCAGGCTGCTAAGCAAGCTGGATACGTGCAGTGATTACAGATGCAGCCAGATAAAAGAACCACGTATTATGGACCGGTAGCTGCTCGCCGGTTTCATGAAACCGATACCGCTGACCTTTTGGCCCCACGGGGTTGTCCTCATAGATGTTTGGAGAATTCCACTCTTCATCTGTAGGCAAATATCCCAGCACCCGGGCGCTGGCCGGTTGCATGGCTTTTTCTGCTGCCTCGAAAATCGTTTTCCCCGCAAACTGACCGTACATGGACTTGGCGTTATCCGACACCGCGCCATTCCAAACCTGCCCCTCAGGATCAGCCTCCCGCAAATATTGGAGTATTTTGGCATCCCAGAATTGCGGGTAGCCGCCGTATGGTTTTGTCTCCACGTTAGCCCACCACATATGCTCTTGGCCTTTGTTGAACGTCCAGGTGGATTTGCAGGCCATGGTGCAGCTTTGGCAGGCGATGCAGCGGTTGATATTGAAGACAAAGGCGAATTGGCGATCCGGGTATTTCGCCTCATAGGGATAACCCATCTCTCTTCCGAGTTGCCAGTTATACACTTGACTCATCATCAACCTCGCTTCCAGTCTCTAAGGGCTAGGATTGCTCAGTTTCCCCGCCCAGAGAAATCAATGGAACTTCCCAATCCTCTTTTGCCGGCGCATCCTCCACCCGTATTCGGAACTTTCCCCAGACGGCCAGCGTTTCTCCAATAATGGATCGTATTTTTTCTTCCCCCAGGGTCTTCAGTGCTCTGTTTGCTCCCGCGTAAAAGGGGTGGTGGAATAAAGCCAGCAGCCGCTGTTCGGAAAAACCCATTCGCGCGAATTCCTCCGCGAACACATACGCCATTTCCAATTCCGACCCTTCTTCAGCCGGAACCTCGACGCCGATCAGCAGATGCGGATCGCTCGGGTCTGGATCATCGTAGGGCATTTTTATTCCTCGCTGCTTCGCAGCCAAACGGGTCAGGACCTGACTTTTATCAATTGGCCCGTGAGATAGAGCTTCATGAATTCATTTTCGTTGTCAGGCGTAAAACCGGTGGTTGCAGGTTTCCAGATGCCAATGCCTCCGAGACCACCGTCTTCGGCCTTAACAACCCGGACCAAGGTTTCCTTCGGAACCGTATTGATCGCATGATTGTCAGCTTCACCGCCAAAAATAAAGGACATGGCAACCTTCGCCTTGTGAAAGAGCGTATCAGTCTGATGCATCGGCATATGCCAGTTGCGCGTAATGGACTGTTGTGACCCGTACCGCAGATTCGCTTGGTAGCCGGTATTTTCTGACAATGCTCTTCCGTCCGGCCTGGTCTCGTGTGCCTTGACGCTTTTTTCCGTAGCAATGTAGGGAGCGTGCTTCATCATGATGATGTTGTACGGATACGCGGAGTTGTATTTGACGCGCAGCATGCAGCGGGACACGCGGTAGAAAGGATCCGCCGGGCTGGCGCCTAAATAGGGCCGGTCGGCTGGATTGGCGTCCACGTACACATAGTCGCCGTCGTTGACGTTCAGGTCGCGTGCCGCCTGCGGGTTCATATGCAATTGGTGCTCCCCAACGGAGGGGGCTCTCTTATCCAGGCGGTACGGATCGCCGAAATTGGAATCGTACATCATGTGCCAATCCACATTAGACCAGGAGCTATGCACCCGGTGCCGCGTCTTGGGCGTCAGACACCAGAACTGAAATCCCTTCTGCCACAAGAAATTGCTGGTCTGTTTCACCTGGTTCCAGGGCATTTTGATATTGCGCACCGTGCGCATATCCCAGTGCTCCGCGCCGGGCGCGATTCCGTAGTCCTCCGGCCTGACGTTGGGATTGCTGCTGACAATCACATTCGGCAGGTAAGGGGTCGCTTCCGGGGCCTCGCGATGAACAATGAAATTTTCCCCATATTCAATCGCTTCCGGAACGTCCGAATACGCATGCAGCCGCCCGGTGTCCGTTAAAAACGGCTCGTTGTCGTGCACCTGCTCGTAGAACGGAATCCGGGGATACGTTCGGAAATTCATCAGGGCGCCGCCCGGCGGTCCATACTTTCCGGCCATCAGGTCTTCCACTTTGTACCCGGATGTGGTCGTGGAAGAGTCCAGCAATCGCTGGAGGTAAACTTTTCGGTTGCCCTCCAGCTCAAACTTGAAATAATCCCGGAACCGCTGGTCGCCTGTTTCCTCTGCCAGCGCCGATGCGATTCCTGCCAGGATCGTCAAGTCGTCTTTGCTGTTGAACAGCGGGGTGATCCCGCCCTTCCAGACTTGCAGGAAGGGATTGGAGCAACTGCCCGTCACTTCCAAATCCTCGAACTCCAGCCAGGAATTCGCCGGCAATGCGATGTCGGAATATTCGATTGAAGCGGTCATCTGGATGTCGATGGAAACGATCATTTCCACGTTTGGATTGACGTTCTTGATCATGGCGTAGGCCCACTTCGCGTTGTTGATCAAGTTGACGTTGGTGAACAGAATGGCCTTGCTGGGCGTGGGCATGTGCGTTGCGCCGGTGAAATTCTTCCGTCCGAATTTCGGTGTGTTCACGATCAGAGCCATGTCGCCGTGGTTCCAGTAGGCAGGCTCTTCGTCCTTGAAATAAGCATGTGCGACTATGTTTTTCCCTGAGGCGCTGGGGTCCAAATTCATTTGGAACGGATCTTCCGCCACCCATCCTTTGAAACCCGGCCCGGTCAACGGAGAGCCCTGGAAAAGAGCCGCTTTGTAATTGCCCGCCCAAGTATGGGAACCGGAACCCGGTTTTCCTATATTTCCAGTCAGCATCAATGGCAGGTAAGATGCCCGATTCATTTCCGTAGCATGGAACCAGTGATTGATTCCTTCACCCTGATGAATCGCAACCGGCTTCATGGTTGCAATATCTTCTGCCAATTGCTCCACCAAATTCCGTGGCGCCTTGGTAATATCGCAAACCGTATCCAGGTCATAGTCCCGCAAATGTGTTTGATACAAGGTCCACAAGGTTGACACTCGAACCGTGCTTCCGTTGACCAGCCTTACCTCCCAACTGCCTTCCAAGACTGGATTAACTTGCATGGTTGCACCAATCTGATCTCTAGTAACGGCTCGGGCTGCATTTGCATCCCAAATTACATAATCGCCCAGCTTCTCATGCTGTTCTGCGGTTAGTCCCTGAATCTTCATGGAAGGCCCGTCGGACTACAAGCCGCTCCGGTAATTCGCGAAAATTTCACTAGCTCGTAATCGTTTTAGATTGTCGGTTCGCACCAGAAGAGGAAAATCTGTGAACCGTTTCACGAAATCCTCGTCATATTTCTTCTGGTCCATCATCAGTTTAGTGATACCCAGCCAAAGCGCGGCATCCGTGGCTGGACGAATGGGAATCCAGTAATCGGCTTTCGTCGAGGGCGGCCCGTACTCAGGCGCAATAACCACTACCTTGCCGCCTCGCTCCATGCATTCAATGAACCAGTGGGAGTCGGTCAGCTTGTTCTCCACCAGGTTCTTGCCGTCCATGATGATGAGCTTGGAGTAGCGCAAATCGTTGAAATCGCAGTCCGAGGCCTGTAAGCCATGGACCCAGGGATGGCCGGGCGCTTGGTCCCCATGCCATGTATAGTTGGACCACGTTCGGCCAGCCAGGGCTTTCTCATGATCTACGTTACGAATTTTTTCATCGAGAAACGCCAGGGAATTGTTCAGTCTATAGATGCCGTACTTGCCCAACACCCCCAACAAGCCCATCCCGCCGCGCATCTTGACGCAACGCGTGCCGGCCCCGCCCATGGCTTCGACCATCTCTGGCTGGTAGCCTTGGGCTAGCAACTTCTTTTTTCCTTCTTCTCCGCTATAACGCGTGGAAATGGATACTAAAGCACGTGCAATCTTCTGCGATGCTTCCTCCCAGCTTACTTGGACGAATTCATCGTCTCCGCGCGCGTCAAACTTGTACCGGGCTTTTGTCTCTGGGGTCATTTCCGGAAAACCGGCATCGGCCCAATCCTTCCAGCCTTTTCTCATAATGGGATGTCGCAAACGATAGGGGCCATAAAGGACGCGGTGGAATGTATACCCTTTGGCGCACTGCCTGGGGTTCCAATTAGCCGTGGCATGATTTCCGTACAGATCGGCATAATCCTGGATGTCGTATGTAGCGCCGCTGCGCACGACAATGCCATTTCGGACGTAGGAGCGTATGCGGCAGGCGTGCGTGTCGTTTGGCGAGCAAACCCAGTCAAACGAACGGTCGTAGCGGTACTGATCGCGGTATATTTTTTCCCACTCGCGAGAGACGGCGCGGGAGAGGGGATTGGTTTCTCCCGGGGCCGGTTGCAAATAGCGGCATCCCATGCTCAGTCCAATGACAGTGCCCCCGGCGCCGATCCCCAGCCATTGCAAAAAGTCTCTGCGCGTTACGTCAAAATTGGGTTTCTGGTCGTCCTGATTCATGTTTGTCAAGCTCCTCTGCCCCCCATTTGAAGGACCGATCTTCCGCATTCGTGAACCAATCCAGTTCCTGCAATTATCCCGGATTACTGAATCATCAATTCCTGCCAGATCGTGATCGACTTCTTCCCATCCCGGTCGGCGGCGCTGCCGTCCCATATAGCAAAGGCCACCGGATGAGTGCTCCCAGAACGCAAGGATACCTTGCCCTCGCCCGTTGCATCCAAATTGCGCCGCAACACCACCCTGTAGGATCCGTTTTCATAAACGCCGGAGGCAGCTACGTCTTGATCCTGCGTCGGATGCGCCAAGAGCGTGCCAAACCCGGATGCATGCAGATTTTCAGCAGCGCTTTTGCGGGTTGGGTCGGACACAATATTTCCGGCGCCCCAGCCGGTCACAAACGTCGGGTCGGATTCCAGCGTCAGGGCATTGCGCGTGGGCTGCTCCAGGGGCGACCGCAATGTGTTTGGATAAGAATCAATGCCGATGTTCGGATATTGTTTATCGATTTCCTGGAAGGCAGGCTCCAGGTCAGCTTGCCGTTCTGATTTCCACATCCAGATGTTGACCTGCGCACCATGTACTGTTTCCCCCATGCCAAAAAAAGGAGGATCTTGCGAGTCGAGAGCAAACTCGATGGCTGCCGCGTCACGGAAATCCTGCGGACGTATCGCCAGGTGGTCATTGGAGGCATCATTCCAGGCTAATTGAAGAGCGATTTCCTTGCCGTCGTGCAGTGCCTGCACAGTAATTGTTTCCGGTCGCTGGTCTCGCCACCATAGCGGCATCAAATGCAGTTCGACCGCCGGCGCACTGCGCCACAGAGAGTCATCCGGATGCGCCGGTAAATTGGGGACTCGTTTCGCCGTGATCTGAAACCGCTTCATTTCCATCTTGGCCCGCTGCGTATCACTGGATAGCGCGCGCACCAAATGCACCAAATCCCAGGCATCTTGCCCGTAAAGATGACTATGCGATGGCATCGGCGATCCTGGCTGACCGGCGACAATCCTCTTGTACACCTCCTCCGGTTCTGGGCTTCCCTTGTAGATTCCGACGCTCAGATCACGCGGGCGCACCGGAAAACCTTCCGAATCCTCTTGCTTTTGGGGGCCATCTCCCCGACCGGTCTGGCCATGGCAATTAGCGCAGTTCTTGGCGTAAAGATCCCTTGCATTGGCCTCTGACTGCGCTGTGTAGGGAGGTTCAGGGGGGACCTGCACACGGCCTGTAGGCATATCCGTGGGGCTTTGCGGTTGGTGGTCAGGACCGCTGATCAGGGGATTCTTGGAAAATGCCTTAATATAATGGACCAATCCCCAGCGTGTTTCTTCAGTGAGATGAGCCCAAGACGGCATTGCTGAACCAGGCATTCCACGTGAGATGGTTAGAAACAAGTCCTCGTCGGTGGGGACAAAGTCCCATGTCGAAACCAGTCGGAATCTTGCCGCTTGAAAATTACGGGGCTTCGGATAAAGCAAATAGGCGGCTGGCCCTTGGCCATCTCCATTCAGTCCATGACAAGGTGCGCAGTTTCTTTCAAAGGTGGTCTTTCCCAGCTCCAGCAGATTCGGGGAACTTGCCATTCCTGCAACAGGCTTCAAATTTCCGACCGATTGGCTCGCATCTGGTGTTCTATTGCAACTGACTGTTAAACAGCTAAAAAACAATAACGGTAATATCGCCATCCTTTTATGTGATGGTGACGCATAACACGATATGGTGTTCATATGCACATCCCTCAGAACGCCAATGTCGACTCGCAATGGTGATTCAACTTCGTTTGGCATCTCGTGTGCAAATACGAGTCCATTGTCCGATTTCAATGTAACCCGTTGATTGCATTACTTGTGGATTCCAAACGATTGTTGGCTGTATCTGATGGATGATCATACAGTGGGTTATTAAGACCAGAGTGGGTGTATCTTTTCACCCAGTTCGCACTTACGAAATGTGCGGCTCGGGATCGATTGACCCGACCGATCTTTTGTATCAAACGTTGTGAGACAGTTTACATCACTGAGGGGTCCTGGATTTTCGTACCAGGGTCAAAGTGAGTTTTGCGGGTTTTGCAGGCCCATCAGATCGCGGCGAGCCGCGATTTGATGGGCGAACTCTTGTGGCGTCCTCTCCCCTAGACCATTTTTATGGTTGATGTATAGAGCCAGGTCAATGGCGAACTATCCCCGCAAGGTGATACCCGTGAATAGCCGGGGGCAACGCCCCCGGTAGCGAAAGCTCCCCAGTTTAGGTTCGACCCTGAAGGGGTCGTACCGATGCAT
>Ga0156170_1130_pt1 | contig 13665 bp, 13 predicted proteins | sample RifCSPlowO2_12_FD_107823 | JGI IMG/M metagenome (GOLD analysis project Ga0156170, IMG submission 107823) | Acidobacteria bacterium RIFCSPLOWO2_12_FULL_54_10
ACCATCATCGACCACGCGGTGAACGATGTCGCGAATGTCATAGGGTTGATTCGGTTCAGAAGGGATCAAGGTGTCGAGCGATTCCTCTTCACGGTCGACAGGGTCCGCGCAGATCGCGACCGGAGGATCGTCCATGCAATTGGAAGGGAGGAACGAGAGCAGCTCGCGGATCATCGACAGGCAATCCGCGTCATCGCGGGCGATAAAGTGAGCCACGCCGCTGGTGGCATTGTGAGTCATTGGTCCGCCCAGTTCATCCTTGGTGACTTCCTCATGGGTTACGGAACGGATGACGTCGGGACCGGTGATGAACATGTAGCTGGTATTCTGCACCATGAAGATGAAATCGGTGATGGCGGGGGAATAGACGGCGCCTCCGGCACAGGGGCCCATGATGGCGGAAATTTGCGGGACCGCGCCGCTGGCCAGCGTGTTGCGAAGAAAGATTTCTGCATAACCGGCGAGGGAAACGACGCCTTCCTGGATGCGAGCGCCGCCGGAGTCGTTCAAGCCGATGATCGGCGCGCCGTTGCGCATGGCCTGATCCATAACTTTGCAGATTTTTAGCGCGTTGGTTTCCGACATGGAACCGCCGAAGACGGTAAAGTCCTGGGCGAAGACGAAGACCAGGCGGCCATCGATGCGGCCATGACCAGTGACGACCCCATCGCCGGGCACCTGTTGGGCAGGCATGTCAAAGTCGGTGCAGCGGTGCGTAACCAGCTTGTCAAATTCTTCAAAGCTGCCTTCATCCAGCAGCAACTCAACGCGCTCGCGCGCGGAGAGTTTCCCTTCCTTGTGCTGACGTTCTTTGCGGTCGGAATCACCGCCCGCTTCAGCGGCCGCGTTGCGTTTTTGCAGTTCCGCCAATTTGTCCTGAATGTTGTGAGACATTCTATCCCGCCTTCAAGATTTCTTTGTGAACCCCCGCGCTGGTGGTGGTGGTGATGGAAGCGTCATGCAAACCGGTCCACGACTCGCAGACGACGATGGAGTTCGACGGATTCTGAGGATCATATTTTACCGTGGTTGACTTGCCCGGTATGCAATTTTCCTGCGTGAACAGATGAGCGAGCGCGGTGACGTCTTGCGCGGCGGTGTATTCCACGCCTGCTGCGTGGTAGCGGAAGCATAGCAAAATCCTCCCGGAGGACTGCGGGCCGAAAATTTCACCTTCTACAATCTGGCCTTCAATCATTCTTCCGATGGCGTGGACATGCAAGCGGCGCTCGCGCTCCATCTCGTCGGGGGATTTCCTCCGCCTGATGAGCCATATGACGAGGGCTAAGACAGCCAAAAGCAAGCCCGCTGCGGCGGCTATGTAATATCGATTCATTGAGCAAAACCCAATACAGAATACGCCTGGGCGGAGAACGGAGCAAAGGAAAGAGAGGTTACTGGACTAATACAGAGGTTTCCTCGGAAGGCACACTCTGATTGCCAGCATGGTCTATGGAACGGACATGGTAGTGGACGCGGATACTTGATCTTGCCCCGGTATCACGAGCAATCGGGATGGGCAGAGGATCGCCATTAACCTTTGTGAAACCGCTTCCTTCATCGCGGTAAACGTTGTAACCGGCAAGGTCCAGTTCGGCGCCAGCGCTCCAGACAAGCTCGACAATACCTGCTTCGGCGACGGCACGAAGGTTCTGCGGGGGAGCGGGCGCAAAGCGGTCGATGGCATCTATTGAGGCGGTGTTGGAGCCGGGAGTAACGGCTTCGCCAGTGGGGTGATTGAGAAAAGAATCAATGGAATAGATATAGCGGCGGCCAAAGGAGATTGAGGTGTCGGCATATTCCGTGGATTGGACGGTGGCGATCAACTGAGATGAAGCAGCAGTGGAAACTTCGGAGCGGTAAACGTGATAGCCATCCGGTCTGATAGCCGGACCGCCAAAATAATTGCTGTCCGCTGCCTGCCAGCGCAAGAGGATGGCCTGCTCAGTAAGTTCCACGACAAGATTGGAAGGAGGCAAAGGCAGATTCAATATCTGGTAAGAGGCCACGTTGGAAAACCCGGCGTCCTTGCCTCGATCATTGCTGGCTCTGATTGCGAAATAGGCGTATTTTCCCGATTCCTGCTCGGATATTGGCAGTTCATGGCTAAAAGGTATTTCGCTCGAATCGGACTGGCTGCTGAGAGTTGCCAATAAGGACGAGACTTGGGGAAAATCCTGTTTTGAAATGCTAGTTTGCGAATTTTCAAAATATGCGCCAAAGATTTCCAAGCGAATCGGTTGCCGGATGCGGGTATCTTCGGTGGTCAGAGTAGGGCGAATCCAGAACAGGCGTAAACGGTCGCCGACCTGATGGACGGTCAAGTTTCCAATGGGCCGGGGAATCTCCAGCAGAGGGGGCATGGGTTCGCCCGGCACGCCGCAGGATATTAGCGATGAAATGAAAAGAAGAAAAAAAACGAAATGCCAAAACTTATGTTGGCGGGGCGAGGTTGATGGAGAATGTGGAAAAAACAATGGTTTTGAAATCCACTACAAGATATAGCGGCTGAGGTCCTGATCTTTGACGATGGCGGCGAGCTGCTTCTGCACATAGGCCGAGTCGATGCGGACCGTCTTCTTTTTCATTTCAGGAGCATCGAAAGAAATTTCATCCAAAAGCCGTTCCATAATGGTGTGCAGACGTCGCGCACCGATGTTTTCGGTCTGCTCGTTGACCATCGCCGCGAATTTGGCGATCTCCTGAATAGCATCGTCAGTAAAAGTGACCTTCAGTCCTTCCGTTTCCAGCAACGCCGTGTATTGCTTAATCAACGCATTTTTGGGTTCATTGAGAATTTTGACGAAATCCTCCAGGCTCAGCGAATGAAGCTCAACACGAATCGGGAAACGGCCTTGTAGTTCCGGAATCAGGTCGGAAGGTTTGCTGACGTGAAAAGCGCCCGCAGCAATGAACAGAATATGGTCCGTGCGGACCATCCCATAGCGAGTGTTTACCGTGGTTCCTTCGACGATGGGCAGAATGTCCCGCTGTACGCCTTCGCGGCTGACATCGGGACCATGGCCAGATTCCCGGCCGGCGATTTTGTCGATCTCATCCAGAAAGACGATGCCAGCCTGCTCGGCGCGCTCAACGGCAGTGCGCGTGACCTGGTCCATGTCAATGAGTTTCTGCTCTTCTTCCTGGGCGATGTAATCCATGGCTTCGGAAACTTTCATTTTCCTCTTTTTTGTTTTCTGGCCAAAAAATCCCGGCAGCATGTCACGGATATTGATATCCATCTCCTCAACACCAGAGCTGGAGATGATTTCAAATGCAGGGAAGCTGCGCTCACGCACGTCAATTTCCACGATTCGCTCATCCAGTTTCCCTTCGCGCAATTGCTGGCGGAATTTCTCGCGCGTGCGGGAAAATTGCTCGACGGATTTTGCTTCACCTGAATCGGGCGAGTCCGGAGCCGGTGGTTCTGGCGACGGCGAAGGCGGTACAAGAAGGTCCAATATCCGCTCTTCGGCATTCGTTTCCGCTTTTTCGGCGATTTCCTCGAGCTTCTCCTCTCGCACCATGTCGATGGAGATTTCCACCAAGTCGCGAATCATGGACTCGACATCGCGACCGACATAACCGACCTCGGTAAATTTGGAGGCTTCGATTTTCAGGAAGGGGGAATTTGCCAGCCGAGCCAGCCGCCGGGCGATTTCCGTTTTTCCAACGCCGGTGGGACCGATCATGATGATGTTTTTGGGCATGACCTCGTCGGCCATATCAGGAGGGAGCTTTTGGCGGCGGACCCGGTTGCGGACGGCGATGGCGACAGAACGCTTGGCCGCATGCTGCCCGATAACATACTTGTCCAGTTCCCGCACAATTTCGCGAGGAGTTAATTCATCCAGCGAGATTACTTCTTCGTCCACTGTTCCAGGAAGGTAAATAGCCATTCTTTCCTCAGAGAAACCAATCATAGCTCTTCAATCGAGAGGTTTTCGTTCGTATAAATGCATTGCTTCGCGGCAATGCCCATAGCCTGGGTGGCGATCTCCCGGGCGGTGAATTGCGTATGTTGCATTAAAGCCTGCGCTGCCGCCGCCGCTACCGGGCCGCCAGAACCTATCGCAGCAATGCCTTCGTCTGGTTCCAAAACGTCACCATTACCGCTGAGCAGAAACGTTTTCTTGTCATCAGCGACAATCAGAAGCGCTTCCAGGTGACGCAGAGCGCGATCGGTACGCCAGTCCTTGGCAAGCTCGACCGCCGCACGGCTCAAGTTGCCATTGAACTGCTCCAATTTTGTTTCAAAGCGAGAGAACAAGGAAAGCGCGTCGCCTGTAGAACCGGCGAAGCCCGCCAGAACGCGGTCGTTCCACAAACGGCGGATTTTCCGGGCGGTATGCTTAACGACGGTTTCGCCCAGAGTCACCTGACCGTCACCCGCAATGGCAACTTTGTCGTCTCGCCTCACGCACAGTACGGTTGTAGATCGAATACGTATTCGCTGACTGATAAGATTGCCTCCTGAAATGAACTACAAAAAAAGTATATCAAATCCGGGAGTACATTAGCGAAACGCAGTCTAAGGATTGGCACGGTGCGCTTGACGGTGCTTAGACGCAGGACTATCATAAACCTAGCGTTATATGAGACCGTCCGCCATGCTCAAGATGGCAAAGCTGAGGGCACAATAAATTGTTACTTCGCAACCGAATCAGGAAAATCGTCCAGCAACTCGCAGTTTTTGCGTGGGTGATGGCGTGCATACCAGGCTTGGGCCTTGCACAAAATACTACGAGTCGTCCTGCAATTCTTCCCCTGCAAGAAATTCGTCCGGGCATGAAAGGCATTGGGAAAACTGTTTTTAACGGAAACCAGATCGAGGAGTTTGGTGTCGAAATTTTGGGAGTGCTCGAAAATGTCGCCCCTCGGCAGAGCATCATCTTAGGACGCCTTTCCGGCGGCCCGCTGGCACGCACCGGAGTAATGGCTGGAATGAGCGGAAGCCCTGTGTACATCGATGGGCGACTTGCGGGCGCGGTCGCGCTGGCATTCCAATTTTCAACAGAGCCGATTGCGGGGATTACTCCTATCGAACAGATGATCGAATCGTTCGAGGATAGTGGAAGAGCTGAGCCTGGAACAAACACCCTGGCGGCGAGGTTGGAGAAGGACGCGGGGGGCGAACCCAGACTCGTTGCGAGCGATACGCTGAATTTGTTGCCAAGCGCGGAAGAGATGAGGCACGAATTGCTGTGGGGCGGAGCAGAAGGCTCGCTCACAAGCGTGGCAACTCCGTTATCATTTTCTGGCTTCACAGCCGATGCCGTGGAAGCATTTCGCTCTGATCTAAAAGCGATGAATATCATTGCTGTCCAAGGCGGAGGCAGTTCGACGAGCGCTCGGGAACAATCGGACGAGCCGGCAAATCTGCAACCGGGTGCCATGATCAGCGTACAACTGGTGCGCGGCGACATGGGCGTGAATGCGGACGGCACGGTCACAATGGTGGACGGAAACCGCATCTATGCTTTCGGCCACCGCTTCCTATCCGCCGGGCCAACGGAAATTCCTTTTTCAGAATCCAAAGTCATCGCGTTGCTGCCGACCTTGGTAACTTCGATGAAAATTTCTTCTCCCGGCAGGCCGCTGGGCGTCATTCGGCAAGATCGCTCTTCGGGGATTTATGGACAACTGGGTGAAAAAGCCCGCATGATTCCGATCACGATGGAGATTGTATCCAGCCAGCAGGTTCGGCGCACCTATCATCTGGAAGTGGTCAATGATCGCTCGCTCATGCCGTTTCTGGTCAATATGACGGTTTTCTCGGCCATCGGAGCGACGGAGCGGATGGTAGGGGATTCCACGTTTCAAGTGGAGCAGACCATTTCGCTCAGCGGACTTCCGGAGGTCAAGCTGGAAAATTTTGTCAGCGGCAGCGCGAATGCGGCGGTAGCAGCAGCGCGGTTTGCAACACAGCCGTTGGCGTACCTGATGCAAAGCGGGTTGGGAAACGTAAATATACAAAACATCAATCTGAAAATCTCATCCTTAGACCAGCGGCGCGCGCAAGACCTGGAGCAGGTATGGAGCGACAAGCAAGAGATAAAGCCCGGAGGCATACTGCAATTGATCGCTTCGCTCCGCAATCAAGACGGCCAGGAAACCATGCAGACCTTGGAGTTAACACTACCCGGCGGGTTACCCCCGGGTCCGCTAACCATTACGGTGGGCGATGGGACAGCCTTAGACCGCATTGAGTCCGGGAGGCCCGGGAGGGCTGCGCCGCCTACGGACGCGCAGCAATTGGTCCGGGCCATCAATAAATCCCGGCGCAATGACCGGCTCTATGTGCTGCTCTCCCGCTTTGAGCAGGGTTACGTATTACAAGGCGAGACGCTGCCATCCCTGCCGCCATCGGTAGCGCGAACACTCGCGGGAGATCCATCGCTCAGCACGAATGTCACAAGAACGTTTCTAGCGCCTGTCGCCAATTATGAAATGCCGGCGCTGGCGTCCATGGTAACTGGTTCGAAGAGCATCACGGTTATGGTGACGGATTAGATGCTGAATCGAAGCCACGGAAGATCGCGCAAGGGAGAGCAATCATTTGAAAAAAAGATTTAGGATCATACGAAAGTCATTCACTGCGTTGGTATTGCTGATGGCTGTCGCCGCCGGGCTGTCCTATGGAGCTGAAACGCAGTTTTGGTCGAGCGCCACATTCGAAGACTTCTCTAAAGGCGAATTGTCGAATGTTTCGCTGAGCCGGGAAGGCGCTCTCCGCCTGGCCCCGCAAATGGAGGAAGTATTTAATGCGGAACAAGCAGTGATCTGGGCAGTAGCGAAGGATGAGCGAGGAAACGTTTATTTAGGCACCGGGCATAGCGGAAAAGTTTTCCGCCTGGGGCCGGACCTAAAAGGAACCCTCATCTACACTGCTCCGGAACCGGATGTTTTTGCTCTGGCCGCGGACCGGCAAGGGAATCTGTTCGTTGGAACATCCCCGGATGGCAAAGTCTATAAGGTGGATCCTCAAGGGAACGCTCAAGAATTTTACAATCCAAAATCAAAATACATTTGGGCATTGCAAATAGCATCCGATGGGTCACTATTCGTCGGCACCGGCGACAGAGGGCTGATTCATCGTGTTCAGCAGAATGGAACCGGCGAGAGCTTTTATGACACGCAACAGCGGCATGTGGTTAGCCTGGCTGCGCAACCGGATGGAGTACTGGTGGCAGGCACCGAGCCAAACGGGTTGCTGTATCGCGTAACTCCAGACAAAAAAGGTTTTGTACTATACCAGGCGCCCATGGCCGAGATTCGCAGCTTGGTTCTGGCTGCTGACGGGAGCATATATGCTTCCGCCATGGGTACAGCCTCCGAACGGCGGTCGACTACACCGGGGCTGGCGACCCCCTCGCAGCCGATTCAACTGCAAACTACGACTTCGATAACAGTTCAGGCTGCTGTACCAGCGCAAGCGCCTGGGCCGGGCGAGGATGGCGGACAACCGGGTTCAGAACAAACACAAGGAGGCGCAGGGGCACTAATACCCGGCATATCTGCACCTCCAGTGACGCGCATTCGCGGTGCAGGAACGCGCAGTTCGCTGTTTCGCGTGCTGAAAGACAACACCGTGGACACGATTTGGGAATCGGACAGTGAGAACGCCTACGACGTGCTTCCGCAGGGGGAAACGCTGCTGTTTTCGACGGATGAAAAAGGGCGAATCTATCAAATGACGGCAGAGCGCCAATTGTCATTGATCAGCCAAACCGATCAAGAGCAGACAACACGCCTGATACCATCCGGCAATAATGTATTAGCGACGACCGCGAATCTCGGCAAAGTCTTCCGAATGGGCAGCCAGCTTTCAGCGAAAGGAAGCTACGAGTCGGAAGTTCGGGACGCCGGTAATATTGCCGGCTGGGGAACTCTTCGATGGACCGGAGAAGCGCCATCCGGAACTTCAATGGAATTCTATGCTAGGAGTGGCAATTCGAATCGTCCTGATGCGACATGGAGTGATTGGACAGGCCCTTATCGAAATGCATCCGGCGAGCTGTTGAAAGTGCCTGCTGCAAGATATCTTCAGTGGAAGGCTGATTTAGCACCGGCAGGAGGTCAATCGCCCGTGGTGAGGGATGTAACAGTAGCCTACTTGCCCCGCAATCGTGGCCCGGAAATTAAAGAGATTTCCATTGCTCCAGCCAATTCCGCAGGCACAACGGTTTCTATTGGTAATGGCGTGGGATCAGCCGGGAATAGTCTTGCCAATGCAGTAGCACGGGCGCGGCGGGCCTCCGCTGGAACGCCAGCCGCTGGATCATCCGCTCAGCGCGGGCTAGGTATCCGGTGGACCGCAAGTGATCCAGACGAAGACACGATCAGATACAATCTTTTTTTCCGCGGCGAAGACGAGCAGGAGTGGAAGCCGCTGGCGGAGGATTTAAGCGTGGCATTTTTTCAAATTGATCCTGACCTATTACCGGATGGCCGGTACAGGATTAAAGTTGTCGCCAACGATGCAACCAGCAATGCCCAAGAAACCGCCAGGACAGCGGAGCGTCTCAGCGCTCCATTTCTTCTGGACAGCACACCGCCGCAGTTGGAGTTGCTGGAGGTAGCAAGAGTAGCAGGCACTGGGACGGCGCGGTTCCGTGCACAGGATAGACTTGGTGTTATCGTGCGCGCTGAGTATTCCATCGACGCGGAGACATCCCAGCCAGTATTGTCCGAGGACAGAGTTTTGGATTCGACTGAGGAAACGATACGAATTAGTGTGACCCCGTTAGACGAAAAAGAGCATCTATTAACCATTCGAGTGTACGACTCGGCTGGAAATGTAGCCGTCAATAAGGCAGTTTGGAAGTCAATCGCGCAATAGTATGCTTGTAACTTACAGAATATAGGTTGGTTATATTTGTTTTCTGGTTCTTTAGGTTGAAATTCAATTTGCCTAAAAATACGTCTATAAAATGTTTGTAAAAGTTTGTGCCCATACAACTTGAGGGTAACTTGGCGGCATCTGATAACAAGAGAGGCGAAAGGGGTTCTGAGAGCGAATCAATGCATAGGTCTGCTACTGTGCAAGTGACATCAGAACCAGAGCTAATTGAAAAGGCAAAGCGGGGTGATCCCCTAGCCTTTGAATCCCTCTACAACACGCATAAGCGACGCGTATATTCACTATGTTTGCGCATGACCGGGAATACAGAAGACGCCGAGGAACTGACGCAAGAAGCATTCTTGCAGTTATTCCGAAAGATAGAGAGTTTTCGCGGCGACGCAGCATTCTCAACGTGGTTGCATCGGCTGACTGTCAATCTTGTCCTGATGCGCTTCCGGAAAAAAGGGCTGATCACAACATCACTCGACGAGCCGATCAGTTCAGAGAACGATTCCGGCGCGAGCCGCGAGATCGGCGTGCAGGACGAAATGCTGAATGGCACAGTGGACCGCTTGGTGCTGGAGAATGCCATCCAGTCGCTGCCTGCGGGTTATCGAATGGTTTTTTATTTGCACGATGTGGAAGGCTATGAGCACAAGGAAATTGCGGGAATCATGGGATGTTCGGTAGGAAATTGTAAATCGCAACTTCATAAAGCGCGAATGAAACTGCGGCAAACCCTGGTGCGAAGAACCTCAGCAGTTCAGGAGCCGCGATGAATTTATTATCTTGCAGGGGGAATAGGAAATGAAATGCGAGGAATTTGAACAGGGGTGGGAATTGCTCGGTAATCCCTCGGATATTTCTCATCAAATGGAGAAGCACCGCGAAGCATGTCCAGCATGTGCGGAGTTCTCAGAGGATTTAGAGAATATAATTATTCAAACCCGTGCGCTCTCCGCGCAGGATCAGCCTTCAGGGAACGTATGGAAGCGAATTCAATTGCAACTGGAAGCAGAGGGTTTGACTCGCAGGGAAGAGCAAAAAGGCGGTTTCCAGTTTTCAATGCCATGGTTCGGATGGTTGCCTCGTTTTTCCATGGGCTTGTCCTACGCGGCAGTTTTCTTTGTGGCATTGGGAGTTTTATACGTGTTGCGACCGGTGACGAATGATGCCTTGTCCGGCACCGCCGCGATAACCACACAAGAATCCGCGCAGGAAGCGCCACAAATGACGGCCGCAATTCCTGTACAGGCATCGCCGCAGGTTGAGCAAGACATTCGGGAGATGGTGGAAAAAATTCCTCCAGAAAAAAGGCAGCTCTACGAAGTACAGATCAACCGGGTGACATCCTCCATCCAACAGTTGCAGAGTTTTATTACGGAACACCCAGAAGATCCGTTCGTGAGAGAGCAACTCTTTAATGCTTACGAACACCAGAAACGCTTATGGGAGACGATGGTCAAATGGGAAGAGTTTTAACTTTAAAGCGACTAGATGCTTCTCGTCGCCGCATCCAATTGATTGCCATCGTTGGTCTCGTCAATCTCGCGGGCATGGCAGCATCAGCGGAACTCATCCAAAGAACCTTTCCAGTAGCGGCGAACGCTACTCTTTTGCTGCGCAGTCATAGCGGGAAAATCAAGATTCAGGGATGGGATCAAGCGCAGATCGAAATCAAGGGAGATCGTGCTTCCGAGTTGGTTGACGTGTCGATCATGGGTGAGGAGCAAAAAGTTGTCGTGCAAACACACCTGACACGCGAGAAGCTATCGCCCGATGAAGCGCGAGTGGATTTTGAAATTCGCGTGCCACGGCAGGCCATCGTGCGGGTAGAGTCGGAGCGTGGGACGGTCTCGGTTCAGAACGTGGAGGGCAGCGTTACCGTCGAAACAGTCAGCAGCTCCGTGGAGCTATTTCGCTTGAAGGGAAACATTTCTGCGCGCACGATGGATGGCCCTATTGTCATTCGCTCCGCTGAGGGGCGAGTGACGGCCGACTCCATCAGCGGCGATATTAGTTTTGCGCAAGTCAACAGCACTGAATTGGTAGGGACGACAAACGCCGGAATCATTCGATATGAAGGTGAGTTCGGAATGGATGGGAGCTACGTATTGAATAATTACAGCTCTCCTATCGTGATCGTGACTTCCAATCGCGCCAGTTTCGATGTGACTGCGCGTGCCGTGTCTGGATCAATTGAAAATAATCTGGACATTCGCCCCATTCCGATGGGCAGTCCGTTGCGCCCATCTACGCCTGGGAAATTTCTGCAAGGCCGCTTTAACGGAGGAAGGTCGACCGTTAAAGTATCTTCCTATAGTGGTACAATCAAACTGCAAGGCAGTGGCACAGCAGCCGCATCTGTTCGTTAATATGAAAACCAATGCGGGAATACAGGACCTTAAGTCAGGTCTTGCGGCGTTGCTCGCCTGCGATTTCCGACAACGCTGAACCGATGAAATCTTCGCCGACAAGCCAGCGCATCGATCCTAAATTTCCCACGGCAATTTTTCTGGTTGGATTCATGGGGAGTGGCAAATCCACCGTAGGGCAGCGGCTTGCGCAGAAAATGGCATGGAAATTTGTCGATCTGGACCGTAGAATTGAAGAGGAAGAAGGCGCAACGATTGCAGAAATCTTTGCACATGCCGGGGAGCCGGTATTCCGGCACAAGGAACACGATATGCTGCGCCGGATCCTTCAGGAAACAGCGAGTGGCGAAGGCTGCATCGTTGCACTCGGCGGAGGAACATTTGCGCAGCAGCAGAATTTTGATCTTTTGCGCAATACCGGAGCTACCTCCATTTGGTTAGAATGTCCTGTGGAGATATTGTTATATCGCTGTGCATTGATGACCAACCGGCCATTGTTTCGGGACGAAGCCAGTTTCCGCCAATTGTACGAACAGCGGCTTCCTTTTTATCGCCAAGCGACCATCACGGTCTCCACTGACGATCTGTCTGCGGATGAAGTAGTCAGCAAAATTCTAGCTCTCGAAGCTTTTCAAGGGTTCGCATGCCGAAATTAATTTGTAACGGCCATTACTACAAGAGAATGAATCGAATGATACGAATGTTGCTTGCCTTGTTGGTCGGAGGCGGATTGACATCGAATTGGATGATGGCCGCGCAATCCAAGGCATGGTCGGACAAAGGCGTTTTGTTGATATCGTCTCAAGGCCAGCAACTCGGGACCGAGAAATTCTCTATCGATGCCGATACAACGCAGATTATTGCAAAAGGAGAATTGCAACTGACGGCTCCAGGCGGTGGAAAGGTATCGGAAACCTGCCAGCTTCGTTTGAATGCGGAACTGCGTCCGGTTTCCTACGAGAGAGAGCAGAACTCTCCGCAAAAGGGCAGTCTTAAGGCGGAATTTGGAGAAGCAGAAACTACTTTGATCTCGCAAACAACTGCCGGGCAGGGAGAGCAGATGTTCCTATTGCCGAATAACGGTCTAGCGATTCTGGACACAAATTTTTTTCATCATTATGCGATTTTGGTGCGGATGTATGACGAGGCGCGCGCTGGCGAGCAGACGTTCAACGTATTTATTCCCCAAGAATCGCTGCCCGCCACGATTCGTTTGAAGCTGGTTGGCAAAGAGGTATCTAACGCGGCAGAGATGAATCATTTTCAAGCCATTACAGAAGATATTGCACTGGATATTTATACTGCGATGGATGGCACACTAAATCGGCTTGAAATTCCGAATGCTGGGATTGAAATTCGCCGCCAGCAATAAATGTTTTCCACTGTATATCCAACAATCCTGTTCCCTTTCTTCCTGTAAAAAAATCGTAGTCTGTTTTTTCTATCTTCCAACGAGAACGATTTGTCTTGACCTAATTGCAGAATGCAGGAGAATAAAGGGAAAATGCAAGGGAGACTTCCCCAGTTTCGGCAGCTTACATTTCCGGCCTTGCTCTTCATTCTTTTTATAGTTTCTCGACAATCTGCGTCAGCGCAACCTGCAATGCAAACCATTCTGATACCTGCCGGCGCATTCCAAATGGGAAGCGATGATGGTCTGAGTGATGAGCGTCCGGCACATCAAGTGGCGCTCGAAGCATTCTCTATCGCCCGCACGCCGGTGACGAATGCGCAGTTTGCTGATTTCCTGAATGTTATTGGTGCCGTTGGGGAAAATGGTGAAAGGTATTTCGATTCCACAGATAGCGATGCGCGTGTTCATTTGCGCGGAAGGCGATGGATCGCAGACACTGGTTCCGAAGAGCATCCAGTTGTCGAAGTTTCCTGGTTTGGAGCGAAAGCCTTTTGCGAGTGGGTGGGAATGAGATTACCTACGGAAGCGGAATGGGAGAAGGCCTCTCGCGGGACAGATGGCCGAAGATACCCTTGGGGTAACGAAGAACCAGACCGCACTCGCGCTCAGTATGATTCCGGTTGGAATGATACTGAGCGTGTGGGACGGTTTCCCAAAGGCGCGAGTCCCTATGGTGTGCTCGATATGGCAGGCAATGCGTGGGAGTGGGTCAGCAGTGCTTACCGGCCTTACCCGTATAATCCGAAAGACGGTCGCGAGGATCAGCGTGGTGGACCCGTGCGCTCAACGCGTGGGGGTGGCCAGGATTCCGGGCCGGATGAAATAACCACTACGCAACGGGGGAGAAATCTGTCTCGTGAACCTCAGGGCGGGCATCATAATATCGGCTTTCGGTGTGCGAAGTAATTGAAAAATTCTTAGCAATCACATTTACAGCTTTTTCACGCTTGCTGAAAAAGAATAAAATGATATCGCTGTCAGCCCTAGGATAGCGCTGCCAATCGCCAGAGCTACGGGAGGGTTCAGCTTTT
>Ga0156170_1149_pt1 | contig 13654 bp, 11 predicted proteins | sample RifCSPlowO2_12_FD_107823 | JGI IMG/M metagenome (GOLD analysis project Ga0156170, IMG submission 107823) | Acidobacteria bacterium RIFCSPLOWO2_12_FULL_54_10
ACCGTTTCGCAACATTCTCCATCTCAATGTCGGGATTCCGACAGGCATTTTAATCAGCGAAACAGCGAGCAGATTAACTCACAGAAAATAAAGCCATAAGATGACTGTAAGCAGGACCGCCCAGATGGCCGGGGAATTGCTTTATAACATCTTCTGGGCACTGCGGGTGTGCCCACAACATGCAAATAACTGGAAGAAGGGAATAGATCATGGAAGCACTGCACAGGATTGTTGTGGCAGATGATGAGCCAGAAATAAGGTCGTCGTTAGCGGATTACTTCAACCAAATGGGATATGAATGCCGAGTTGCCGACAACGGCATGAAGGCACTGGCCATGATCCAGGAATTCCCGGCAGAGGCGCTGCTAAGTGATGTAACGATGGAGGGCGGAATGAGCGGCTTGGAGGTTATGCGCGAGGGTCTTGAACTGGCCCCGCAAATGGCCGTGGTACTGATGACGGGAGGAGCCGATGTGAACGTTGCGATTGAAGCGTTGCGATTGGGAGCTTCCGATTTTCTACTGAAACCATTTCAATTGCAGGCTGCGGAGAACTCCGTGCGAATGGCCATCCAAAAAAAGCAGGCGCTGCAGGAGACCAAGCAAGAACTGGCGCGCATGAAAGAAATGATCCAGGAAATGCTGGTTGAAGGCAGCGAAGTGGCGCGCATTGTCGGGCGTTTATTTAATCAAAAAGGCAGCATTCTGAATCACCAGTCGCTATTGCAGGAAAGCAAAGTAAGTTTTATTGCGGAGATTCTGGGAAAAAAATTAAGTCTGGTCGATCAGCAAGCCGAGGACTTGCGCTTTGGAGCACTGCTGCATGATATCGGGAAAGTGGTGGTGCCGTCACGCATTCTGATGAAAACCGCGCCGCTGACGCAAAAAGAAAGAGAAATCGTGCAAAGGTATGTCGAGGAGGGATACAGCATACTGGCGGAAATTGCCGGCCTGGAAGCTACCGCAAGAATCGTGCGCGAGCAGAATGAACGATACGACGGAAAAGGATATCCGCGAGGTCTGGCCGGAGAACAAATCTGCCTGGGAGCGAGAATTCTCGCTGTAGCCGAATGTTATGACGCCCTAACGTCAGACCGGCCCTACCGGAAAGCACAACCCGCGAACGTGGCCAGGGAAGAGGTCCGGCGGCACGCTGGCACGCAGTTCGACCCATCCGTAGTGAATGCATTTTTATCCATTCCTCCGGAGCAGTGGCAAGGATAGACCGTCAAACCATCTGATTAAAAATGCCTTCATGTTGTTGTCTGCCAACGGAAGAATAGTCGTCGGCGCTATGCCCAAAGATCAAATTTCCTGGTAGTGTCTCAGTTTGCGCATTTAGGCAGGTACATGCCTCCATGCCTGTACCTGCCTAGGGCAGGCAAGAATGCCTGTTTCACCTAAGCCTCGTCGTCCATCCGATCGGACTGAGACACTGCCATTTTCCCGATTGTAAATCAAACAAAATAGACTGGGATTCACCTTAAACAAACGGGCTGCCCGTTGTGGGCGAAGGCGGGTGAACCTATAATGTCGAGTAGCAGATATAGGGCTGGAATCAACAAGTGGCAAAACCCTTACGCATCTTCGTGTCCGCCGGGGAAGCCTCAGGGGATCTCTACGGTTCATTGCTAATCAACCGCATGCGGGAACAGATGGGCGATGTGGAGGTCTTCGGTTGCGGCGGCAATAAGATGCGCGCAGCGGGGCTGCAAGCACTGGTGGATGCCAACGACCTTGCCATGGTGGGGTTGCTGGAAGTGGTGCCGGGATTGCCTCGCGCATGGAAGGCGCTGCGGAGGTTGAAAAGATCAATTCTAGCGCGGCCTCCCGACCTGGCTGTGCTCATTGATTTTCCGGATTTCAATCTGCGGCTCGCAAAAACTCTGCGCCAGGCCGGGACGCCGGTGGTTTATTTCGTTGCGCCGCAGGTGTGGGCCTGGCGGCAAGGGAGATTAAAAACCATCCGGCAGAATGTGGACCGGCTGCTGTGCATCTTTCCATTCGAGGAGGAATTTTTCAGGCGCGCCGGGGTTCGCGCGGAGTTTGTAGGGCATCCGCTGACGGAGTTGGTGCATCCGCGATTGGGAAAGGCGGAGTTCTTCACTCGTTTCGAGTTGCCGCAAGACCGTCCGCTGGTGGCGTTGTTGCCTGGTAGCCGGCGGGGGGAGATTTCGTTGAATTTGCCGCCAATGCTGGGGGCGGCACAGGAAATTCTGAAACAGAAACCAAGTTATTTTGTGATGCCTGCGGCGAACACGGCAGGCAAGCAATGGCTGGAGGCGCAGGTTCGCGCGGCGGGATTGCCGCTGAAAGTTTTGGAGAACCATGCCTATGAATCGCTTGCCTATTCACAGGCAGCGGTGGTGGCCAGCGGGACGGCGGCGATTGAGGCGGCATTGCTGCGAATCCCGATGGTGGTGGTATACCGGGTGAGCCGCCCAACCTATTGGCTGGCGAAGAAGCTGGTTCGGACGCCCTATTACAACATGGTGAACCTGGTGGCCGGGAAGCCGCTGGTAACCGAGTATATTCAGGACGATTTTCAACCAAAGAATGTTGCCCGGGAAATACTGGAATTGCTGGAATCCAAGCAGGCCAGGGAAAGCTTGTCGGAGGGCTTAAAAGAGATTGGCGAAAAACTGCAAGCGCATGGCGTGCAGCAAACCGAACAGGAAGTGCAAGCGCGAGGCCAGGGAGAACCATCGGCGATACAGAAAAGAGATGGAGCCATACAACGGGCAGTGGCGATTATGGAATCTATCTTAGAGAAGCCCTTGGCGGGGCAAAGGAAAACAGTCGGGAGTATCTGAGCGAGACTTTAGCGATCCAATTGCTCATAGTAGCAGGCGCTGCGAAACTTTTCGGCCAGGAATGGTATCTTATTCTCTGGAGATGTCCATTGGATGTAAAGGAAAGGGCGGGGATGACGTTGGAGCGAATTGGGCCTATAAAACTCATTGCAGTAATTCTTGCTGTTGGGATGCTGCTAAGCGCTGGAACTCTGCTTGCCCAATATCAGGAGCAGCAAGGGACGCCAACGTCCATCATTCCAGATGACTTTTCAGAGGCGATTGAAGAACCACAGGCTCCCATCACGATTCAGCATTACGTGCTGGAGGCAGAATTTTTTCCGCAGACCCACGAACTGAAAGGCAAAGCGCAGATTCGCTTCCAAGCCCGTGAAAACGTCAGCAGCATCGAGTTGCAGCTCAACAACAATTTATTTCCCACAAACATGGCGGATGAAACGGGAGCGACCCTGTCCGGAAGACGCGTCGGCGGGAGCCTGGAGATCGACATCAGCCTGAACGAGATGCTGCGCAGCGATGAGGTGGCGACGATCACGTTTGAGTACGAAGGCGTGCTGGCAGATGCGCAATACAGTCCAGTGGATGGAGTGCAACTTGCCTACATTGGGGAGGAAGGTTCGTACCTTCTTTATCCTGCGCGGTGGTTTCCAGTCAGCGGCTACACAACGAACCGATACACCGCTGAACTGCATTTGAAGGTTCCCGAGGGCTACGTCGTGGTATCCGGCGGCGATGCTCAAGCGCCGGTGACCGCGGAGGGGAGCGTACAGTATTCCTTTGCATTCCCGGAGCCGCAGTTTGCCGGAAGCATCGCCATTGTGCGTAGTTCGCCGGAAGTGGTTGCCTCGGACGGAAGAAGCATGCCAGTTTATTTTTCACCCGAGCGGCAAGCCATGGCCCAAGTTTACGGCGAAGCCGCAGGCAAAATGGTGAACTTTTTTTCGAGCAAGTTCGGACCGCCCGCAGCCGCGGATTTTCCCATCGTGGAAATTGACGACAATTCACTCGGCGGGTATGCAGGGTCGGGAATCATTTTTCTATCTTCGCGAGCCATTGGAACGGAGCTTAACGCCCGGCTGCTGGCGCAAGAGGTTGCCCAGCAATGGTGGCGGGGACTCGTCAGTCCTGCAACACGTTCTGACGCGTGGCTGGACCACGGTTTAGCGACCTACTCGGAAGCGTTGTATTTGGAAAATGTGGGTGGCAAACCGGCCTTGGAAAGCCGCATGCAGGAAATGTCCATTGACGCATTGACGTATGACACGGTGCCAGTGAGGGGCGCGGGTAGGCTGACCGAGTTCAGCCCGGAGTACAAGTCCGTGGCTTATGACAAGCCGGGCGTGGTGCTGCACATGCTGCGATGGTTTTTGGAAGACGAGAAATTTTTTCAGGCATTGCAGGCCTATGCCAGCCGGTTCGCTTATCAAGCGGCGACAACAGAGGATTTCCGAAAGGTGCTGCAAGAGATTTCGTCACAGGACCTCGGGCCATTTTTCATCCAGTGGATGGATTCCACTGGCGCTTCTGATTTCCAGGCCGACTACATCGTTTATCGCATCAAAGATGGCTATAAATTGGTAGGCGAAGTGAAGCAGGACCGCGACGTGTTCAGCATGCCAGTGGAAATTCAAGTGGAGACCGTCGGCGAGCCGTCTACCGAAAGAGTGCTGGTGACAGGGAAATCCACGGAATTCACGATTACAACCAAAGAACGCCCTCGCAAGATAGTGCTTGATCCGAACCATCGCATCTTGAAACTGAATGATGAAATCCGGCTGAAAATCGCGATCACGCGAGGCGAACACGCCGCGCAGAGGCGGGATTACCAAGCAGCGCTGGAAGAATATCAGAAAGCGCTGGATCAGGACCGCATCAGCTCATTGGCTCATTACCGTGTCGGCGAGGTGTTTTTCCTGATGCGAAATTACCAGTCTGCGGCCAACGCCTTCCGGCAGGCGATCAATGGCGATCTGGAACCTGCTTGGGCCGAGGTGTGGAGCCATATTTACCTGGGGAAGATTTTCGACATTACCGGCCAGCGCGATCGCGCGATCAACGAATATCAGCAAGCAATTCGCACCAACGACAATACCCAAGGGGCTGTGGACGAAGCCAACACGTATTTGAAAGAGCCTTATGTGCGCGGTGGTTGAAATCAGCCTGAACCACCGGCACATTCCTTAGTCATCCGAAGCACCCGAAAAGTTTCACCCATCCCTTGAGGCATCACCAGCGTTTTCAGTAGTTGTGCGCGGCGGATGCGCTCGGTTTCGGAAGCGCAGTCAGCGAACAAATCCGCGAACTCATTCTCCTGGCCGATCTCCAGCGCAAACCGTGACTGGGATATCAACTTTGGCGATGAGTAACCAAACGATTCTGCAATCGCGGAAAATTCCGTGAAATTGACGTGAGCGGTCAGGTCCTGGCCACCGGGATTGGCGAGCAAATCGTAGACCGCCTCGTGCTGCCTGTAACCTAGAGCGCTACCGGAGGGGAAGCGCCCTCGCCGCAGTTCGTCATTCGTAAATCCATAGTCCACAATCAGCAATTCGCCGCAGCGCAGGAACTGGCACAGCTTTTCCATCCAGACGCGGGCCAGAGGACGAATTTCGGCGATGAGTCCGTCCTCGCGGACACCGGCTCCGAAAATTATTTCTGCTTCTTGTACTAGTTGAGGCGCGCTGGGCGAACCTGCGGTCCATGCGAGAGCATTGTCTTTCAGGGAAACATAGCGTTCGCGCCACTGCTGATCTTGCCAGACCAGCAAGTGGACCGGCAGCGCATCAAAAAACTCATTGCAAAAAACACAGCCTGGAAATTGGTTGGTTCTCTCCGGCGGGTTTGCTACAACTGTCACACGGCTGCTGAATGGTTGAAGGCGCGCAGACAGGCGTTCGGCGAGCACGGGACTTTGTTCCACGGCAGAATAAGACAGACAAGCAAAAAAATCAGGGAAGCTCTGCGAGGTCCAGGACAAAAGGTTTTCCGCCAGCAGGCCGTCGCCAGGGCCAAGCTCGATCAAGTCAAATCGTGCCGGAGAACCATGCTTCATCCATAGATTGTAAAAATGACGAGCCAGCAGCCGGGAGAATATAGGGGCCACATGCGCGCTGGTGTAAAAATCGCCTTGCGCTCCCAGCTTCTGGCGCGGCGAATTGTAATAGCCATGGACGGGGTGGTAGAGGCACAGTTCCATGAAGCGATGAAACGTCATAGGTCCGCGCGATTGAATTTCGGCACGGAGAATGGGAAATAAATTCGTGTCGGAAGACATTGCAGGAAATTATCTTGATTGAGGCGTGCGTGTAAACATCTCAATGATGTAATCGTGGACGCAATCATAAAGCTGCCGCTGGAAGGTCCATTCAAACTGCGGATGCTGGAGGTCGCGAGGGTGCATTTGAAAATAATAGGTGTGGACTCCCAGGTCCTTGTTGCGAAAATCGATGACGACTTCCACGCCATCGCCTTTCTCGTGCGCGGAGAAATCAAACAGGACATGCTCGTATTTGGCAAGCTCCCGGCGCACCTTATCGAGAGGGCTGAGAGCCGGCTGTGATCCCTCATGTTTGAACTTCTGGAGTTCGGATGGAGCGGTCATTTTTTCTGAATTTTGGTCCATGTTTGCTCGAAAATCTCCTTGAAGCACCTGCTACTGCACCGAGCCGACTGGCTGCTGAGAAGCGGTGCGCTGGAAACGCTCCAGAATGACCAGCGAATCGACAGCCGGCAGGGCTGAGGCGCCGAGCGAGTCATCCACATAATTCCTGTGTCTCATGCCAGTGAGAACGCAAGAGACTCCAGGGAGCTGCAAGAGAACGTGCTGAGCGATGCGGCTGAGCGATTGGCCGTTGTCGGGATATCCGGCGAGATGCAATTGCTGGCGAACTTCATCCGAGGCGCCTTGCTGCGCGGCGTACACATAGCCCTCAAGCTGGCCGAGTATGGGCGGGATGCCGTGCATGAAGTTCTGCCACCAGTTTGCCCAGCCTGTGTTGCCGGAATACATCTGCTGGCACTGTACCGCCCACCGCTCAATGGGAGCGATGACATGCTCATAAAAAATCTGCTCCCAGTAAACAGGCGATTTTACCTGAGGGATAACGTTTTCCAAGTAAGCGGCAATTCCTTTGCCCGCTCCGTACATGAGCGGAATTTGAAGTTTCTCCTCCAATTCATTTTCCATCGCGCGAACAGGCGCGAGAATGGCATGTAAATCTTCCGGGCCGGGAGGCCGGGTGCCTGGAGGGAGAAAGTCCGCGAGGCGGATCATGCGGTCGCTTGCAAAAGCGTTCAGGGGCCGGTTGACCAACACGCCGATGCCCTTTTCGCGTGCGTACTCGATGACTGTTTTACTTCCGCAGTTTTGCTCGAACGCGCCGCCGGATTCCAGAAGATTGAGCGGCATCTGCACGACGCGGAAATGATGGTTCGGCGAAACCGCTTGTGCAGCCTCCCAGCAGCGGACCAGGCGCGTGAGTCCCAGGCTGGAGGTTGGCTCGACGAAATTATTGGAACTGATGCCGTACCAATGAATGATGCCTTCCGAGACTTTATTCTCCAGAAACTGGAACGCTGCTTGAATCCGCTGGTAGTATTCATCCTGCACGGCTTCGGTGAGGCTGTTGCGCTGCGCGTGATCCTCCAGGAAATACTCAGGATTGTGAAGCAAGTAGACATCGATGAATTTCATGCCTGTGCTCTCGAGGCTGGCCTGAATTTGCGTTTCCAGAAACTCCGGATGGATGCAATGCCAAAGGCCTTCGCCATAATGCACGACTTCAGGGAATTGGCGCTGTTGAGCCAGAGACAAATTGCGGCCCTGTATGTAGCCGCCTTTGGTCACCAAAATAAACTGCTCGCGAGGAATTTCCGGGAGCACTTTTCCCAGAAGGCGCTCGGCGCGGCCATCGCCATAATTGGCGCTGGTGTCAATGAGATTGCCACCCCGGCTAAGATAGTGGCGCAGGGAAGCTTCATGCTCGGAATTCGTGTCGAGCACACGGTAACAACCGAAGCCAATCGGATGGCAGTTTAGGCCCGTTGCGCCTAGAGGGCGATAGCTGTTCGAAGTTTTTTTGTCCAAAATTTAAGGAATCTCCGGTGAATTTAGTAATTGCTGGCTATCCAGCAGCCTAACACCTCGCTGGTTTTGGGACAAGCTGAGAGGGTGGATAAACGAAAGATTGACTTACTAACGATGCGCCCACTACAATTGGCAAAAATTCCATCGCTCCAGGCGGAGAAAATAACATGTGGAAATGGATCTCGGAAAGTTTCCGGCAAGAGACGTATATGGGCTATCTGGCAATCGCCCGGCTGATGATGAGCATTCAGTTTTTCGAGGCAGGAATCGGGAAACTCTCCGGCGGATTCGTGAATGGCGATCAATTGCTGAGGCAATTGTCGGAGTCCGTGGCTGGAGACCCCATTGCGTTGCACCGGGCGTTTATAGAGAGCGTGGTCATCCCGAATACCGTGTTTTTCAGCTATCTGGTGGCTTACGGCGAACTGGCCATCGCGTTGTCACTCTTGACTGGCACCCTGGTGCGGGTTGCATGCACATTCGGAGCGTTCCACAACCTGAACATCTTTCTGGCGATTGCCTGGGCAAACGGCGGCCCGCAGATGCGCTTGAACCGCATCTTTATTGCGCTGCATATTGTTTTCGTGCTGGCCTCGGCGGGGCGGTCGCTGGGCGTGGACGGGTGGCTGAAGAAGAAATTCCCAAGCTGCTGGCTGTTTTAACTCGGCAGTGTCAATATCAACTTAGACTAATTACTTTCGTGTTTTCTCTGGCAGCAGCGAATACCGCGTTCGTGTCTTTTCGCGATGGAGATCGAGGGCCAGCTCCACTAAGCGGTCAATGAGTTTTGAATAAGTCATGCCGCTGGCTTCCCACATTTTCGGGTACATGCTGATGGAAGTGAATCCTGGGAGTGTATTGATTTCATTTAAGAAAAACTTGCCGGTCTTCTTTTCCAGAAAGAAATCCACGCGCGCCATGCCCGCGCATTCGGTAGCCTGAAATCCCGCGATGGCGAGTTGCTGCACGCGCTTGATTTGCGCTTTCGTGAGTCGGGCGGGGATCATCACCTGAGCGGTGTCCTTAATATATTTGGCGGCATAGTCGTAAAACTCGCCGCCTGGAATGATCTCGCCTGGAATGGAAGCTTCAGGATTTTCGTTGCCCAGCACCGCGCACTCAATTTCCCTGCCGACAATGGCTTTCTCGACCAAAATCTTGCGATCAAAATCGGCTGCCAGCGCCAGCGCGGTTTTCAACGCTTTGCGATTTTTGGCTTTGCTAATGCCGACCGAGGAGCCGAGATTGGCGGGCTTGACGAATACCGGATAGGGCAACGTTTTTTCTACGATGCGGCAGACGGCATCAGGCGCGGCTTCAAAATCGGAGCGGCGGAAGACTGTGTAAGGACCAACCGGCAAGCCGCGTTCGCGGAAGAGCCGCTTCATGACGTCCTTGTCCATGCCTGCTGAAGAACCCAATACGCCAGCCCCGACATAGGGTATTCCAGCCAACTCGAGCAATCCCTGGACGGTGCCGTCCTCGCCGAAGGTACCATGCAAGACCGGGAAGATGACGTCGATGGGACCGAGCGTCTTGTACATTTCAGATCGTGTTACTTGGATAAGCGGGCTATCGCTTGTTGGGCTGGCGGTTGGAACCACTTCCACGCTTTTCGAAGGAGGCTCCTCCATGCAGGGTTTATCCTGCGTGCCGCCGGGCAACATACCCAGATGCCATTTTCCGTCCTTGGTGATGGCTATGGGAACGATTTCGTATTTCCGAGGGTCAGCAGAAGCGATAACATTTTGTGCTGAACGAATGGAAATTTCGTGCTCCGCAGAACGCCCACCGAATAGAACTCCGAGTCTTAACTTACGTGCCATTGCACTCCTAAATCAATGCGCGATATCACCATTGTCAATCAAGTTAAGTGAGCAACCAAGAGCAGAGATCAGAAAGTGAGATTTTGATGACGGGGTATTGAGCAGGCGAATCAGAGAATCTTCTTCCCTAGGGCCGAAAGCACCAGCTCGACGGCGAGGGAGGCGGTTTTGTTGGAAACGTCGATGACCGGGTTGACTTCGACGACTTCCAGGGACAACATGCGGCGGGCGTCGGCGATCATCTCCATCACCAGGTGCGCCTCGCGGTAGGTGGCGCCGCCGCGCACGGGCGTGCCTACGCCGGGGGCGTCAATAGGGTCCACGAAATCCATGTCGAGGGTGACGCAGAAGCCCGCCGTGTCGCGGTCGGCAATGGCGATGGCCTCCTGCATGACGGTGCGCAAGCCGCGCTCGTCAATGTTCCGCATGGTGTAAACCGTCAAGCCGCATTCAGCCACCAAGCGGCGCTCGCCGGGGTCAAGGTCGCGCGCGCCCACCAGAACAGCGTTGCGCGGATTGACGTAAGGAGAGTGTTTCAACAGGTGCGTCAGCTCGCGCGGTCCGTAGCCCAGGCAGCAAGCCAACGGCATGCCGTGGATGTTGCCGCTCGGCGAGGTCTGCGGAGTGTTCATATCGGCGTGGGCGTCCACCCAGATCAGTCCGACAGGTTTTCGCTTGCGGCGGTAAAATTCCGAGACTCCCGCAACCGTGCCCACGGCGATGGAATGGTCGCCACCAAGAACTAAAGGCAAGTATCCCTGGCCCAGCGTTTTTAGAATCCATTGCGCATGTTTTTTGCAGGAGGAGGCGATTTCAGGGAGGTATTTGGCGTGACGATCTCCCGCAGAATGTGTTTCGCGAATGGGGACGTGCAGGTTCCCGGCGTCCTCGACTTTGTAGCCGAGGGCGAGGATGCGCGCGTTGAGATCGGCGACACGCAGCGCCGAGGGTCCCATGTCCACGCCGCGCCGTTCCTGGCCGAGGTCGAGCGGTACGCCGATGATGCGAATTATTTTCGTTTTTTGTGCCTTATTGGGAGGCATTCTGTAGTTCTGTCAGGCTTGGCATATGGGGTTATAATGCCCCTATTCTGAATAGCTAGGTTCGCTGCCGATAGGATTCTAAATCAGATTCCGTGACCTCATCCGGCGACACCAACTTATAGTGCTTCTCAGAACAAATTCCCACGCCGTTCTCTTCTTCTTCAAACTCAAAGAGTGCGATCACGTCACCTTGCATGAACTGTGCAGCCAAAGGTCTGCAAACGAGAGACGGGAATTTGTGAGCACAGACAGCGAGATCTTGTTCGATCTGCACAATACTGAGTTTGTCGGTGCCGCCCTTCGCTTGGATGGGGAAAATGTAGTGCGCGCCTTTTTTGTCCAAGCCCACATAAAGTTCATCGGTCTCGACCTGCCCCATATCCGGAACTGTCGTTCGGAGGTGATTTTGAAGCGAATAGCAGGTCACGCCAGTAAAGATGTCCACAAGTCTGTTGTACCGGACCTTGGCAAGGAGTGCTTGCTCGTCGTTGAATGCATACTTGGCGACTACTCCTGGGGTCGCGTCAGGGACCTTGGTAGTAATCATATTCTCATTTGGAACCATTGGAACGTTGGGTATCAGGACGAAGCGGTACCTGCCTCGCCCTGCTGGGCGAATGATCCAAACCTCTCCATGCCCCGCTGTGGACTGGATACTTTCAGGCAATGCAACCCGATACCGGAAGCTGTAGATTAAATCTCCCAAGTTCTTCGGTATTTCGATGCCCAGTTCGTTCGCAAACCTGATCAGTTCCTCGCGCTCGAAATTAATCTCCCGCATCCCCGCATTGAATCTTGAGAAAAAAAGCTTATCGATTATTGAGGAATACCGGTTTAGTGGAGACATGACGTCGTTTCTTTATACTCTTCCCGGCCAGCGAAGCAGGACAACTTCCTCTCGGAGGTATTCTTTCGTTGCAGTCGCCAACCGGGTGCGGAATAGATCAATGTTAATTAATTCGTAACCGAGCGATTGAGCAATGTCAGCGAGCAACTGTCCTGTGCGAATCATTACACGTAAGTACGATGCCTGGTCTCCGACGACATAGGCCAATTGCGCACCAGGACGTAATATACTACGCAACTCAGCAAGGTGCCTAGCCATCCCGCCAAAATAAAGCTTGGTAACCCGTGGGTATAGTCTTTCGAAGCCAGAAGTCTTGCCGAGGTCGAGTCGCCGCTGTTCGATCTCCTCTGCGATTCTCTGTATCTCTCGATTGTCAGCCACCAGAAGGTCATCGCAGTCAGTTGTGTAAACGCCACGAGTATTCGACCGAATCAGTGTTTGTTTCAATGACCGTAGGTCCTGCTTGGTGCGAATAAATCCCAGGAGGACTGATTCCAAACGAGTAGTACGGGTATATTCCTTTTCATTTGGGTACGGTGGAGAAGTAATCACCGCATCTACAGATTCTTGACCCATGACACTTAAAGGATGGCGGGAATCTGCTTGGTAGACGATAGCCCTAGTATGATCTCTATCCCTTAGCTGTCGGAGATCATCGGCAATCGTGCGAACTCCATTCAACCATAACGTGACAACCGGGGCGTTTGCCTTTGGAGAGCTTACCCCCACCTCCGGGCCAAAATGGAGATTGCTAATCCCAAAGACAATTGCTTTTGCAAGGGCAAGTTGCTCGTGTGCGATAAACCGCTCGTTTTTATGTTTCTGCAGTGCTTCCAGAAGAACGAGGGTCTTATGAAGTGGCAAAGGACTGATGGAATCTTTAAGCAAGAGTTTCCAAGTGTCCGGTGATAGGGTGCGAAGGCCGCTGGGCGCGTTTTGCCGATGTCGGAATAGTGGCAGGTCATCGACATCACTTATCCCTTCCTCTTCCATGATCCGTAAGGCAAACTCAGAAACCGTGTGTGCGTGATCTAGCAGGTCGTCCGGGTCAATACTCCAGTCCACTTTCACCTGACTCGCAAAACTGGCCATCGGATTAGCTTCGATTCCAATGCTTTCAATCCCAAGTTTCTTGCACTCTACAAGAGTAGTTCCAGTGCCGCAAAAAGGATCGAGGATACATTTAACCCTCCCGTTAGAAAACCGTTCAAGGTAATCGCGCACAAGGTGGGGCGGATAGGAGAGAACAAATCTGTACCAATCGTGAGCAGAATGGTCTTCTAGTCGTAATTTATTGTTTTCCTGAATTAATAATTTAGCTGCACGCATTTTTTCAACTGACCCCTCACGGCCTCAACCTGTTAAGCATCCTCGGGAACGGGATGGTTTCTCTCACATGCTCCAGGCCGCAGAGCCAGGCCACGGCGCGCTCGATGCCCATGCCGAATCCGGCATGAGGCACGGAGCCGTACTTGCGCAGGCTCAAATACCACTCGAAGGCTTCTCGCGGCAGGTTGTGTTCCTGAATGCGGCTCAACAGCAGATTGTAATCCGAGATGCGCTGGCCGCCGCCGATGATTTCGCCATAGCCTTCCGGGGCGAGCATGTCGACGCCCAGCGCGAGTTCCGGGCGGTCGGCGTCCGGCTGCATGTAAAACGCTTTGATCGAGGCCGGGAAGCGGTGAACGAGAACTGGTTTGGCGAATTCTTCGCTGATGAGGGTTTCGTCGGTGCCGCCGAAGTCGCCGCCCCAGCGGATGTCGCTGCCCTTGCGCTCAAGAATTTTTACAGCGTCGTCGTAGGTCATGCGAGGAAATGGCGGTTCGATCTGCTCCAGTTTGGAAACGTCGCGCTGCAACACCTGCAGGTCGGAGCGGCGCCTGGCGACCACCTGCCGGATGATGTAAGTGACGAAGCGTTCCGACAGGTCCATCATGTCTTCGAGGGTAGCGAAGGCGGCCTCCGGCTCGACCATCCAGAATTCGGTGAGGTGGCGGCGCGTTTTGGATTTCTCGGCGCGGAAGGTAGGGCCAAAACAAT
>Ga0156170_1152_pt2 | contig 13563 bp, 10 predicted proteins | sample RifCSPlowO2_12_FD_107823 | JGI IMG/M metagenome (GOLD analysis project Ga0156170, IMG submission 107823) | Acidobacteria bacterium RIFCSPLOWO2_12_FULL_54_10
AACGAGGCGTCTTGCTGCGCTTTGGGGCCGTGACCGGGACGGTCAAAGAAGAAGGTCTCTATTTCAAGGTTCCTTTCGCTGAGCAGGTCGTTCTGATGTCAACCCAGATTCAGAAATACACCGCTCCTGCCGGCTCTTCCAGCAAGGACCTGCAAGTGGTCACCACAGAAGTCACCTTGAACTATCAGTTGAATGCCGCCAGCGTGGGGGAAATTTATCGCACGATGCGACTGGATTATCAAGACCGGGTCATCCAGCCGTTTATCCAGGAAGCGATCAAATCTACCACGGCCAACTTCGACGCCGAGCAGTTGATCACGCGAAGGCCGCAGGTGAAAACGGAACTTCAAAATTTGATAACGGAAAGATTAGCTCCACTGGGTATCGGAGTTATAGAACTCTCCATCACCGACTTTCAGTTCACACAAGTCTTCCAAGACTCCATCGAAGCGAAGGTGAGAGCGGTCCAACAAGCCCTGGAGGCAGAGAACGCCTTGAGGCGCGTAGAGTTTGAAGCGCAACAGCAAATTACTCGGGCCACAGCCGAAGCCAGGGGACTGGAGCTCCAAAAAGCGCAGATAACGGCGCAGTTGCTGGAGTTGCGGCAAATCGAGGTGCAGAGAGCCGCTGTGGATAAATGGAATGGAGTGATGCCCACCGTGGTCACCAGCGGAGGACCGGTGCCCATGTTGGATGTGTTTGCCCCACGGCGGTAAAGCAAGGACTGCTCATCCGGCCCCCATCGGGATGAGCTTGGCTTGCTGGAAGTGAAACGCAATTGTGGCCGAGGAGAAACAGTTCCGGCCAATGATCCGTGTGACTCGTGTGGGTACCCGCGAGGGCGTTTTGCAGCATTTTGACGCACCTCGCTAAAGCGAAGGTTTTATCAATGGTTAGGCTTTTACTCCTGTTTGTGGTCGTGGCCTGCTTTGTCATTGTATTGCGGATCGTCAGCGGCCTGTTCAAGAACCAAGCGTTTCCAGACGCCAAGCGCCGCAATTCTAACAACTCACGTTCTGCTCGCCGTAAAGCAGAACCGAAGGCTGAGGAGTCTGAAAGGTATTACCGTGATGTACTGGGGGTTTCGGAAGCAGATGGAGAGCAAGAAATCAGGGCGGCGTACCGATCTCAGCTAGGGAAATACCATCCCGATAAGGTGACCCACCTCGGTGACGAATTCCATGAGCTTGCCTCTTCCAGGACCAAAGAGATCATCCAAGCATTCGACTATTTGAAGGACAAGCATGGCTTCAAGTAAACTTGTCGGGCGAACCTTACGTTCAAAAACCATGAGCGAGTCTCTCCCCAGAATTCTTGTAACCAATGACGATGGAATAGAGTCTGAAGGCATCCATATTCTAGCCGAGGCTTTGTCGGCGGTTGGAAGAGTTACGATTGCTGCGCCGAGTGAAGAAAAGAGCGCGAGCAGCCACTCCATCTCGCTCTTTCGCCCGTTGAGTTACAAGCAAGTGGGGCCTGACCGTTACGCGATCCATGGAACACCAGTGGATGCCGTGATTGTTGCGATCAGCCACTTGTTGGAGGAGAAACCCGCGCTGGTAATTTCCGGCATCAACAAGGGAAATAATCTTGGATTGAATGTATTTTATTCCGGGACGGTGGCTGCGGCAGTCGAAGGAACACTGCATGGAATCCCCTCGATGGCCGTCTCCATTTGCTCCAAAAATAGCTTTCCGTTTGAACGAGTCGCCGCTTTCGCTGCGCAATTAGCTGCGGGAGTATTGAAAGAGGGTTTGCCCGGAGGTGTGACGCTGAACGTCAACGTGCCTCCGAATTGGCATAATGGAGTTAGAGTAACCCAACGCAGCCCTCGCCATGCCCGGCAGCTTGTCATCGAAAGAAACGGTTCGCCTGATGAGGACACCTACTGGATTCGCGAGCATTTGGATGAGTCAAAGTTCCCGTCCGATTCCGATCATGCTGCGGTGCGCGCTGGTCATGCTTCCATAACCCCGCTTCGCTTTGATACGTCGGATGAAACCGCGCTGGACTGGCTGGCGGAATGGGTGAAGTCTTTTTCAAAATCCCCGGTTGGATAACAGCGAAGCGGGCGCTTTGAACTAGGCGAGTTGGAGCATGCGCTCGATGGCGAGACGTGCCTTGGCGGCTATTTCCGGTGAAACCTTAATTTCGTAGACGTCTTCTTCGAGAGAGTGCAAAACTTTTTCTATGGTGATTTTTTTCATGAAGCGGCACACCGCATCTTCACTGGCAGGGTAGAACTTCTTTTCCGGAGCCTGTTTCCTCATCCGATCCAGAATGCCGGTTTCAGTCGCCACTATAAATTCATTGGCGGGGGACTGCTTGGCGTAACGAACCATACCTTCCGTCGAACAGAAGTGCATGGTGCCGGGAACATCACCCGCTGCGTGGTAATAAAGGAACGACGTGGTGCAGCCGCATTCAGGATGCACAAGAAGCTCAGATTTCGGATGCTGCCGCTGCATATCGGCAATTTGATTAGGCCGGATACCGGCGTGCACGTGGCATTCACCCATCCACAGGTTCAACTTTCGGCCCGTTATTTCCTGCACATAGGCCCCCAGGTACATATCCGGTAAAAATAAAATTTCCTTGTCAGCAGGAACAGCATTAACGACTTTGACCGCGTTGCTGGATGTGCAGCAATAATCGGATTCCGCCTTGACCTCCGCGGTGGTGTTGACATAAGTAACGACTACTGCGCCCGGATTTTTAGCCTTCCATGCGCGCAATTGCTCTGCGTTTACTGTATCAGCCAACGAGCAACCGGCTTCCAAGTCGGGGAGCAAAACTTTTTTCTGCGGGCAAAGGATGGAAGCAGTTTCCGCCATGAAGTGCACGCCGCAGAAAACGATTCGCTCGCACTGTGTCCGGGCGGCCTCTTGGGAAAGGCCCAGAGAGTCCCCCACGAAGTCCGCAATCTCTTGGACTTCAGGAAGTTGGTAGTTGTGAGCTAAAATGACCGCGTTTTTCTGCCGCTTGAGCTGCAGGATCTTTTCCGCAGTCAAGGACTGAGCCGATGAGACAGCGGTTGCCATAAACCCTCTACTTCATTATGCGGTTATTTCAAGGCTGAAGTCCAGGGCTTGGACGGAGTGAGTCAACGCGCCAACTGAGATGAAGTCAACCCCCGTGGCAGCGACATCCCGCACGTTTTCGAGACGAACACCACCGGAGGCCTCCACAAGGGCATTGGGATGGATCTTCCGAACGGCTTCTTTCATGTCCTGGATAGACATATTATCGAGCAGCAGTACATTGGCTCCAGCCGCGAGTGCTTCATCCACCTCATTCTGATTGCAAACTTCCACTTCAATGCGAACGCTGGATGGCAATTGTTGCAACAGCGATTTTACGGCCTTCTGGATACCCCCGGCAGCCCGGATGTGGTTTTCTTTCACAAGAATGGCATCGTGTAATCCCATTCTATGGTTGGTACCGCCACCCATGCGCACGGCATATTTGTCCAGCATTCGGAGGCCGGGAGCGGTCTTGCGAGTATCCAATATTTTTACTGAGCAGCCTTGCACAGCATCTACAAATTGTCTCGTCAGGCTTGCAATTCCACTCATGCGTTGCAGGAGATTCAGCGCGGTGCGTTCCGCTGCCAATATGGCGCGCAGGTTTCCCTGAAATTTGACCACAACGTCCCCTGCTAGTATCGATTCGCCATCCTGTTTGAGTGGATGCCATTTTATTTGGGGATCAAGTTCCCGGAAAACCAATTCAGCAACGGACAAGCCAGCTAGGATACCGGCTTGCTTAGCTAGTATCTCCCCATTGCCTGTTGCATTCTCTGGAATAAGTGCTTGTGAAGTAAGATCGCCTGTACCGATGTCTTCTTCCAAAGCGCCTTTAATAATCTTTTGAACGGTTTCCGGGTCTAGATGCACAGGAACCTCGGTTCTTTCCCTTTTTGAAAGGCGATGTGCTTCTGCCAGTCCGGATTCTCCGCAGGGAAATCGGATCGCAGATGGACGCCCCGGCTCTCCTGCCTCAAAAGCGCTGCTTCAATCATCATGGATGCCACCAACTGATGATTACCCATTTCGGATGATGATTTGTGATTGGCTTTCATGATTGCCAATAATCGTTGTCTAGCCTCGATTAATCCTGAGTGCGAACGTACGATCCCCACGTATTCATTGAGTAATTTTCCTAAATCGGGAGTATGAATCAAGTGGCTTTCATTCAAAATGTTGAGTGGTTGATCCGACGAAGCAGTGAAATCCTGTTTCAATAAATATTCGGAAGCGCTTTCGACTGCGCGGCGGGCAAAAACGAGGCATTCCAGCAAGGAATTGCTAGCCAAGCGATTGGCGCCGTGAGCCCCGGTACAGGCTACTTCGCCGCACGCCCATAGACCCTCCAGGCTGGTCTTGGCTTGCAGGTCGGTTCTTACGCCGCCAATCATATAGTGCGCGGCAGGGGCGACGGGAATGGGCTGACTCGTTATGTCGATACCCTGAGCAAGGCATGATTCATAGATGTTTGTAAAGCGTCGCCGAATGAAATTGGCATCCAAATGCAAAAGGCTTAAATAGACGCAATCAGAGCCAGCCGTTGTCATTTCCTTATAAATCGCAGAGGCTACAATATCGCGGGGCGCTAATTCCGCCAATTCATGGTAGTCCGGCATGAAGCGACAACCTTTGGCATTCAATAGATAAGCGCCTTCGCCACGGATGGCTTCACTAATCAGGAATGTTTTTCCGTTTTTGATGTGCAGCGCAGTGGGATGGAACTGCATGAATTCCATGTCCATCACTTCAGCCCCGGCGCGGTAAGCCAAAGCGATGCCCTCTCCCGTGGAAGTAGGAGGATTGGTAGTTCTTTCGAAGAGTCCGGCAGCCCCACCGGTAGCCAGAATCGTTCTGGGGCTGCGCAAGAGCAGGTTTTTTTTTGTTTCAGCATGTGTGGCGATGGTTCCAAAACATCGCGTAGAATCGCTCATCAAATCCACGGCTCCAGTGTTTTCCAGGACTTGAATTTGTGGGTTTTCGCGTACGCGGCGGATTAAGACAGAGATAAAAGATTCTCCTGTAGCGCTGCCGCCGGAATGCAGGACGCGTCTCCGTGAATGCCCGCCTTCCCGGCCAAAGTCGATTTCACCGGCGGCGTTTTGGTCGAACACGACTCCCAGAGATTGCAAACTCTGAATGGCAAGCGGCGCTTCCTGCGTGAGGATTTCAACAGCCTGACGGTTGCAAAGGCCTCGACCGGCGCGCAGGGTATCCTCTAAATGAAGAGCTGGGGAATCGTCTGCAGCGATGGCTGCGGCAATTCCGCCTTGCGCCCAGGAAGAACTGCTCTCTGGTAAACCTGATTTAGAAAGAACCGTAACCGTCCCGTGACGTGATGCACAAAGCGCTGCAAACAAACCAGCCAGACCACTGCCCAGGATCAGAAAATCCGATTCGATGGATGTTGAATTTTTCACAAATGCCACAAACTGACTTAATAGAATAGCTGATTTATTCTAAATTAGGGGATGGAGATGAATTTAAGATGAATTGCCATTTTGCCGGATCTGCGATGTGGATTGATGCCTGCGGGCATGAATAAAGTTCGGTAAATTCCGAAACCGAGTTGTCAAAAAAAGCAGCCGGCAGTCTCAAACAGGAAACCGCCGGCTGAATGTTTTACTGGTAAATTAATCCATTACCACTTGGAGGCTGGGCCGCCAAGCTCGATCTGGGCACCGACGGGTTGCATTCCCCATTCGCGTGCCAAAGAAGGAGCCATGTGCTGCGTCTTGCCGCCCACCATGGTCATCAACACCTTAATTTTCAGGATGTCATCCACAGGAACGGTAAGATAATCGCTGTCCAATACCACCATATCCGCAAATTTGCCCGGCTTCAGGGAACCGAGAACATCTTCTTTGAGAGTTCCATAAGCTGCAAAAAGAGTTGCCGACTTGAGCATCATCTCGCGAGTGATAGCCTGCATGGGAGCTACCACATTGCCATCCCAATCCTTGCGCGAAATGGCGGAATAGAGAACGTGCATATAGGTTAAATTGGTGTATTCGCTGAGTGGCCGGTCAATTTCCACGCTGTTCCGAATTCCGGCGTCATACAGCGACTTGCGGGGAACCATGTTCATAGCGCCCCGTTCTCCGAAATCCTTCAATGCCTGAGTCGCGGTGCCTTGCCAGACGACAATGTCCCAACCGCTGGTCATCATTCCCAGGTCCTTGAAGCGGGGAATTTGATCGGGGCGGGGATACATCGTCATGTGTTCCGTGACATGGCGCTTGGCGCGAATCTCGTCCTTGGTCATGCCAGCATCTCTTCCGGCTTTTTCAATAATGTCCAACACCATGTCGATTTCCACATCGCCCATCATATGGTCGCCGGCTATGCGTCCCCCGGCTTTCAGGTATTCATAAAGAGCCCGGGAAATGGTTTCCTGAGCATAACCGGGATTCGCGCAATTCCTCTTGTTGCGTTCTACCACTTCCGGGGTAAGGCCCTCCAACTTGGTGCACGTACCCCCTTGGTGGGCGGTCATCCCTGTGTTCCAAAGGTAATCGGAGCCACGGCCCAGTATTGCTGCGCTGGACTGTGAAAAATAGGGGTCCTGGAAAATGTCGTTGCGCTCCGGCCAAAAAAATCCCCAACCCAACCGCATCGCCATCTGTCCTGCCCTGTCCAAACTATTAAAAGCCCGCATCGCGCCACCGGTATATATCGAAGTAGCGTTGAGTGTAACCCCAATAGCTGAAGTCCAGGACAATCCGAGCCGGTAGATTTCACGAAGCTCCGAGGCTGGATAAATAATATCCTGTTCCACTTCGCGGTAGCACACGCCGCAATTGCCCGTCTCTTCTCCACTCTGTCCCGGCGGGTTACCTGTGTAGGAATCCAGCGGGTTAAACACGAATTTGTCCCATTGGTCGCCGTATCCCTTTTTTACGGCGTCAATCCCCTTTTGGTTGATCACCATGTTCGTAAACCCGCCACGGACGATCATGGGATTGTTGGGAGCCGCCAAGTTCAACATCTGTTTGTTGATCTGCCTCCCCAGCATAGGGGAAATCTGATCGCCCCAGCGGTAGTCGGGACCATACAGGACACTGATTCGAATCCATTGCCCGGGTTTTGCTTTCTGCACCGCTTCATTCAATACTCCCGGGAATTGCTGCATCAATTGATCTGGAGGCACATTGATAAATCGCTCAATGTGCATGTCATCACTGACCACTTTTTTCATGACCGTTGGATTGAGAGGATTCCAGTCCTGAGGGTGATCGTGCGTGGCCCCGAAACCTGGCGACAGCATCCTGCCCTTGAGATCCAAGGACTTTGTATTAGGTCCAGCCAGCCGACGGATTTGGTCATTGCTTCCGACAGCTACGATTCTGCCATCCCGAATTGCGATTGCCTGAGCTACCGTGCCTAGATTTCCGTTGATTTCATCGTTGTCAACGGTGACTACTTTGCCATTGTAAAAAATCGTGTCAGGAGCTTGCTGAGCAATACTCCAGCTTGCACCCATGAGCATTACCAGTAAAACCATGCCTACTGTCCGCCGTTTAAGCATCACTTTCTCCTTTTGACTGATGATACGTTGCTGGCCTTGCGATGGTTGTGAGTATACCACTAATTGCGGCTCAAAATGTCAATCTGAAATATCACAGAATTAGGATCGTCAGTCGAGCACTCACTGGTTATATAACATTATTAATGATGACCTACTCGGGGCATTTTAATCTCCGGATTGCACACTAATAATTCGACCCTGTTAAGTGCAGTTAAACATGACCGCAAGCACTTGTCAGCCAAACGAGTTGAAACTTAATAATCGCTTCTTGACAGAGGCCCTTTTGAATGGGTAAATGAATGTTTCGCAGATGTCGCAGTAATGGTGGCATCTGTAAATTGAGGGAGCAGTCATGACAGAAAAAACCAAGCGGGATTATCTTGCTACCCCGATCGAGCACATCGACATTGCGCAACATAATGTAGTGCCGCTCGTCGAGGCCATGCGGAAAATGTCGTACAGCGCGAGGGATTTATCCCGGGCGGCGGAAATTCTAGACCGCATGATTCAAGACAAAGAATGCGGGATCATCCTGTGCCTTGCTGGTTCGCTGATCAACGCTGGATTAAAAAAAGTGTTTGTGGATATGATCCGTTGCCACATGGTGGATGCAGTCGTTAGCACGGGCGCAAATATCGTGGATCAGGATTTCCTGGAGGCTCTTGGATTCCGGCATTACATTGGGGAAGACCGGCTAAAATCGGGCACGGAAGATTCCGAACTCCTGAGGCTCGAAATTGACCGTATTTACGATACATTGATTGATGAAGAAGAGTTGCGAATTTGCGACGATACCATCCGGCAAATTGCGGACGCAATGCCGCCGCGTCCGTATTCCTCGCGCGAATTCATCGTGGAAATGGGGGCATACCTGGAACGGAACGGGTGCAAGACAACTGATTCCATTGTGCTGGAAGCCTACCGGCATCAGATTCCCATTTTTTGTCCGGCGTTCAGTGATTGTTCTGCCGGGTTCGGTCTGATCGCTCACCAGGCCGCCAAGGGGGATGGACCTAAGGTCTCCATCGACAGCGTCAAAGATTTTCTGGAGCTGACGCAATGGAGAATCCGCAACAACGAAACCGGGCTATTCATGATTGGTGGCGGCGTGCCGAAGAACTTTGCGCAAGATGTCGCTGTGGCCGCCGATATCTTAGGGCACGGGATGAAGATTCATAAGTATGCCGTGCAAATCACCGTCGCCGACGCCCGCGACGGAGCGCTTTCCGGCAGCACTCTTAAAGAAGCGCATAGCTGGGGCAAAGTGGACATTGCATTTGAGCAGATGGTGTACAGCGAAGCTACGATCGCTGTTCCTTTAATCGTTGGTTATGCCTATCATAAAGGCAACTGGAAGAATCGGGAAGCTCGGCAGTGGAATCAGATGCTGGATGCAGTTGCTGCAAAATAGAAACTGAGGCGTTTCTCATAGCAAATTAAAACGGCACAACACCATGAGCAAACATCCCAACAATCCGCGCCGTCCTGTGGCCTATCGCAATGATCGTTTTCTGGATAGCTCTGATGCCAGACCATTGAGGATATTATCTGAGTATTTGGAGCCATTGTCTCATTTCAGACGCGAAGGCGTGCGCGACACGATCGTGTTTTTCGGCTCTGCCCGGGCGGAGGAAGGGAACCGCTTGGGAAAATATTACAACGATGCCCAGACCCTGGCCACCCAGCTCACCGCATGGTCCGAGCAACTCCCGGCGGTGGGCAGACGGTTTGTTGTTTGCACCGGAGGCGGACCGGGCATCATGGAGGCGGCAAATCGGGGAGCGTTGGAGGCCAACGGCAAAACCATCGGATTGAATATCGGATTGACTCTTGAACAGTGGCCAAATCCGTATATTACGCCGGAGCTTTCTTTTGAATTCCATTATTTCTTCATGCGTAAATTCTGGTTTGCCTACCTTGCCAAAGCAATGGTCTTCTTCCCTGGCGGATTCGGCACCATGGACGAGCTAATGGAAGTTTTGACGCTGGTGCAGACAAAGAAGTTGAATAAAAAAATTATTATCGTGCTTTATGGCTCTAAGTTCTGGAACGATGTGATCGATTTTGAATCGCTGGTACGACATGAAACCATCAGCAGAGAAGACCTCGATCTTTTCCAGTTTGCCGATGATCCAGAGACTGCGTTCCGAATTCTCCAGGATGGTTTAACAAAGCATTATCTCCACCCGGAAATCAAACTTCCGGAACCGCCCAAGGCGGAGCCGGATATCTAGTTTTTCACCCCACATAATTCTGGTTGACCGAAACGCTTTCGCTGAGGCAGTATGCTACCAGCAAAACGATTGTTCATGGCGGGCGGCTCAATGCCGCTTGTTTGGCTTCCACCGCTAAGAGAGAAGGGCCAAACTCGATGAGATCAGGAATCCGAAAGAGCTGGCTGCATTTTCTAACCAAGGTCATGTGCCTGTGCCTGCTGCTCAGCAGTGCATCTCTGGCGCAGAATCCACAGAAGTCATCTAACAGTACAGAGAGCCGGAAAACCACCGGGAAAATTTCCGCGGAGGAGTTTTCAAGAATCGTCCATACTTTTTCTGAAGAGGACGGCTACTTCTTTTCTGACAATTTCATCTCCAACGAGACAGCCTATCCGTTCATTTTCGGGAAATTCGATGAATTAGGAATGAAGGGCGGCGCTTATATTGGAGTCGGGCCGGAACAGAATTTTTCCTACATCGCGCACATTCGTCCGCAGATCGCCTTCATCGTTGATATTCGCAAACAAGCGGTGATCCAGCACTTGATGTACAAAGCAATTTTTCAGTATGCCAAAAACCGAATGGAGTTCCTATCCTGGCTATTTTGCAAGCCAGTTACCGACAACAAAGTACCGGGGGAAAATGCCACTCTCGCTGATATTCTGGATTATTTCGTGGATGCGGCAACCACGCGAGAGGCTTTTGAACAGAACTTGATAACTATTCGGAAAACCATTGAAAAAGAATATCGCTTTCCCATGACGCCGGAAGACATTAAGTCGCTCGAATATGTTTATCAAGCATTTTGGATGGCTAATTTGAGGATTACTTTCCAGATGGGCTTTGCAGGATTTCCAACGAGCCGCTGGGGTCGGTTCCCAACTCTTTACAGTTTGCTGCTGGCGAAAGATGCTTCTGGAAGGGAAAGGAGTTTCCTTGCTACGGAGGAGGATTATCGCTTTCTTAGGAAGCTGCAACTAGAAAACCGCATCATCCCAATCAACGGAGATTTTGGAGGAAAGAAGGCTCTTGCAACAGTCGGCGGATACCTGCAGGAAAAAGGTTACACGGTGACGGCTTTCTACACTTCGAACGTTGAGCAGTATTTATATGCGGACGGAATCTTCAATAATTTTGTCGACAATATACGGAAGCTGCCGATCTCTCCCAACAGCATGTTTCTTCGCATGGCTCGCACGGGTTGGGAACCGCATCCCGCTTATATTCCCGGCCATCGCATGACGCCGCTCTTGCAGCGAATGAACATTTTCCTCAAGGACTATGACGCGAATCGCTTTCCCGATTATTGGAGTCTCATCACGACCGATTTTATTGGTCCCAACCTGCCGACCGAACCTTCGCAATAGTTGTAAATCAATTTACAGGATCGAGACGCCTGATTGATTGTTTCAGCTAGGCAGGCCGCCAGCGGAGAATGGGGCGGCGTGCAGCTTGAACTTCGTCCAGTCGACGGATACGCGTCGTGTGCGGCGCTTGCAACACAGTTTCCGGTTCCTGCTCCACTTCGCGCGCGATCGATTTCAAAGCATCAATCAGAAGGTCGAGTTCCTGCTTGCTCTCGCTTTCCGTTGGTTCAATCATTAGAGCGCCGGAGACGATGAGAGGGAAACTGACCGTATAGGGATGAAAGCCATAGTCAATCAGTCGTTTGGCGATGTCGCCCGTGCGCACGCCTTTCGCCGCTTGCTTGCGATCACTGAAGACGCACTCGTGCAAACTCGGCGCCGGGTAAGGCAGATCATAGGTTCCCTCAAGGTGCTTGCGAACATAGGCAGAATTCAACACGGCGTCTTCTGTCACCTGCTTCAACCCATCGGAGCCATTAGCCAGGGCATACGCCAAAGCGCGGATTAACATTCCGAAGTTTCCGTAAAATGCCCGCACGCGTCCGATGGACTTTAGCCGGTTGCTTTCCAAAATAAATGTTCCATCCGACTTCTGCACCAGGACAGGCACGGGCAGGAAGGGTTCTAAAATGTGCTTCACTGCTACTGGTCCAGCGCCTGGGCCTCCACCGCCATGCGGAGTTGAAAATGTTTTGTGCAAATTGAGGTGCAGTACATCGACTCCGAAATCGCCAGGCCTGCTGACTCCGAGCAAAGCGTTGAGATTCGCTCCGTCCATATAGAGCAGGCCGCCACGTGCATGCACGATGCGGGCAATCTCAACAATCTGATCCTCAAAAATGCCGAGTGTGTTGGGATTGGTGAGCATCAATGCAGCCACTTCCTCATTCATGGCGCGCTCAAGACAGGCCAGGTCCACGGTGCCTTTAGCGTTTGAAGGGATGTTTTGTGTTTGATAACCGGCGATAGAGGCCGATGCTGGATTGGTTCCGTGCGCCGAGTCGGGAACCAGCACCTTGCTGCGAGGATTGCCGCGAGACACATGATAGGCGCGAATTAGAAATAGTCCGGTCATCTCGCCATGCGCCCCGGCAGCGGGCTGCAACGTGATGGCATCCATGCCAACAACCTCCAGCAGGATGTCAGAAAGCAATTTCATGATCTTCAGGCATCCCTGCGAAAAAGCTTCCGGCTGGTAAGGATGCACATCCCCTAATCCCTCCAATCGAGCGACCACCTCATTGATCTTCGGGTTGTACTTCATAGTGCAGGAGCCGAGAAGATAGGCGCCTGTGTCCACTCCATAGTTCCACGTGGAGAGGCGCGTGAAATGGCGGACCACCTCAACTTCGCTGACTTCAGGGAAACCCTCAATCTCGTTGCGCAACAGAGACGCACCGAACGCATCGGAGGGATTAGCACTGGGCACATCCAGCGGAGGCAACTGGTAAGCGGATTTGCCCGGCGAGCTGCGTTCAAAGAGCAGCCCTTCCTCCTGAACTAAATGGCGTTTTGCTTTTTTGATATCACGATCAGACATGCCGATTGACTAGCCTTTCCCTTGCCCCGCGTGTGCTGAAACCGCTTCCGCCTGCTCCGCAGTGACTTGCACCAACGTGTCAATTTTCTTTCGAGTGGCAGTTTCCGTTACGCAGCAAAGCGTTGCGCCAGCTAATTCCGGATAATAACGCCCCAGGTCCAAGCCGCCGATGATCCCCGTATCGCGGAGACGTGACTGAGTCTCTTTCCCAGCGTCACTCTGGATGACAAATTCATTGAAGTATGGGCCGGTAAACCGCAGTGGAATGTCTGCTTCAACAAATTTGCGCGCGGCATAGCGGGCTTTTGAAAGATTGTGAATTGCCAGTTCGCGCAAGCCTTGCTTGCCATAAACGGAAAGAAAAATAGTCACCATCAACGCGCACAGCGATTGATTGGTGCAAATGTTCGAGGTCGCCTTTTCACGGCGGATATGTTGCTCGCGTGTGGAGAGAGTCAGGCAAAAACCACGGTCGCCATTGCGGTCCACGGTTTGTCCCACCAAGCGGCCGGGCATGGTGCGCAGAAATTTTTCGCGCGTGGCGAGGAACCCAACGTAAGGGCCGCCGAAGCTGGGCGGAACGCCGAACGATTGCGCTTCACCAGCCACGATATCGGCTTCCAAAGGTGGGCGGAGAATGCCCAGCGAGAGAGGTTCGGTGATCATCACGATGAGCAAGGCACCGGCGGCGTGAGCCTGTGCGGCAATGGCGGCGACGTCCTCTACGACGCCAAAAAAGTTAGGCGATTGGACCACGACCGCCGCCAATTTCCCATCGGCTCCTTCGGTTCTCTCGGTTCCAGCGATTCCCTCGGTTAATGCGGTTCCATCGGTTCTCCCGGTATCCTCAAAAGGAATTTCTTGCAATTTGGTGCCGATATGCTGGAGG
>Ga0156170_1120_pt2 | contig 13145 bp, 14 predicted proteins | sample RifCSPlowO2_12_FD_107823 | JGI IMG/M metagenome (GOLD analysis project Ga0156170, IMG submission 107823) | Acidobacteria bacterium RIFCSPLOWO2_12_FULL_54_10
TTCACTCATTGCTAGATCATCCCTACACGTACCCGCTGGGATTTTCATTTTTCTTTTTGTTCGTGGTGTTGGTGATCATGGGGTCCAGCAACGCCGTGAATCTGACGGACGGGCTGGACGGGCTGGCGACGGGTTGCACCATCATAGCAGCGGGAGCGCTGACGGTGCTCACTTACGTGACCGGACATGCGGTCTTCGCCAGCTATCTGGAGATTCAATATTTGCCGCAAGTGGGAGAGGTTACGATTTTCTGCGGCTCGATGGTGGGAGCCTGTTTGGGATTCCTGTGGTATAACGCGCATCCGGCGGAAGTCTTCATGGGCGATGTTGGATCGCTCGCCTTGGGCGGAGGCATTGGAACGGTGGCGGTGATCACCAAGCAGGAAATTTTGCTGCTATTTATCGGCGGAGTATTTGTAGCGGAGGCTCTGTCCGTGATTTTGCAAGTGGCCTCTTTCCAGATGTACGGAAGGCGGATTTTCCGCATGGCTCCATTGCATCATCATTTTGAATTGCAGGGCTGGAGCGAATCAAAAGTCATCATCCGATTCTGGATCGCGGCTTTAGTGCTGGCATTGTTTTCACTGTCCACGCTGAAACTGCGTTGAAGGCAGAGAAAGGCGTATTGCATTGAACTCTAATACGGAAAGAAATCTGGCCAGCCGCTTTACCGTGGATCATAAGCTGTTCGGGGTGACTCTGGCGCTGGTATTCGGGGGGCTGCTGATGGTCTACAGCAGCTCGGCGGCATTGTCGGCGGATCGTTATGGAAGCGCAGAAATGATCTTCCTGCGGCAACTGGCATGGGTAATATTCGGAATGATTGGGATGTGGGTGATGATGCGAGTGGATTACCATTGGCTGAAGCATCCCGCGGTCTTGTTTCCGGCGATCTCCATTTCACTGGCGTTGCTTGCGGCAGTGCTGCTGGTGGACAAAGTGCAGCAAACCAACCGCTGGTTTCGCTGGGGGCCGCTTTCGTTTCAGCCTTCGGAATTGGCAAAGATCGTCCTGGTGATTTTTCTCGCTTACTGGATTGAAAAACGAGGCGAGAAAATCGATGATCTGCTTCAAACGGTAATCCCGGCTGTGGTTCTGGTGGGTGGAGCGGCGGGCTTAATCCTTCTAGAGAGGGACCTGGGTACGCCATTGGTTATCGGACTGGTGGCTGCAACACTATTTTTTATTGCAGGGATGCGTTATCAATATTTTCTTGGCTTAATCCTAGCCGCCATTCCGTTTTTGTATTTGATGATCTTCCGGGTAAGCTACCGCAGAGACCGCATTCTGGCGTTTCTAGACCCTTATGCCGATCCGTTGGGTGTTGGCTTTCAGACGATTCAATCCATGATCGCGGTGGGCACCGGAGGGGTGACCGGATTGGGCCTGATGAATGGCAAGCAGAAACTATTTTTCCTGCCTGAGCCGTTTACCGACTTTATTTTTGCTGTAACCGCCGAAGAGACCGGATTGATTGGTGCAGGGCTGGTCGTGGTCTTGTTTGGCATTTTCTTATGGCGTGGATGGGAGGCGAGCCTGAATGCACCGGATGATTTTGGCCGGTATTTGGCGGCCGGGTTGACATTGATGGTGATCTACCAGGCGTTCATAAACATGAGCGTAACTTTAGGGATGCTGCCGCCTAAGGGATTTCCGCTGCCGTTTTTGAGCTATGGCGGCAGTTCAATGGTGTTCGCGCTGATGAGTGCTGGAATCTTATTGAATATCAGCAGGCACGGAGCGTGGGGGCGAAAACTGCGCACCCTGGAAAGTCAGGCATGAAGTTATTGTGCGCTGCGGGCGGGACGGGAGGGCATGTCCTGCCTGCCCTAGTGGTTGCACAAGAGTTTTGCCGCCGCGACATGGAAAGACGCGTGTTGTTTGTGGGCACGGCCCGTGGAGCGGAAACGCGGTTGGTTCCGCAGGCGGGATATCCACTGGATTTGCTAACGGTAGGGGCGCTACAAGGGCAGGGAATTGGGGCGCGGTTGCGGACTTTGCTGGGGTTGCCAGCGGCGTTTTGGAAGGCTCTGCGAATACTGAAAGAATTCCAGCCGGATGTCGTGCTGGGGGTGGGCGGTTACGCTGCCGGGCCCGTGATGTTGGCGGCAATTTGGAAAGGGATTCCGGTTGCGGTGTTGGAGCCAAACGCCGTTCCGGGGCTGGCTAACCGCTGGGTGGGGCCTTATGTGGCGCGGGCATTTGTAGCTTTCGAAGAGGCTCTCCGTTTTTTTAGACCCGGCAAAGGGCGAGTGACCGGGATTCCGATTCGTCCAGAGTTTTTCAGCATACCCATAAAAACCCATCAGGCACCATTTACAGTGCTGGTTTTTGGGGGAAGCCAGGGGGCGCGGACTTTGAACCGGGCCGTGGTGGAGGCGTTGCCCTTCTTGGCTCAAAGAAAAGTTGATCTGATGATTCTTTTACAGGCCGGGCAGAAAGAATATGATGCAGTTAGGGACGCGTGCAGTAAAACGGATGCGCGCGTGGAGGTGTTTGCATATGCAGAACAGATGTCCGAACTATTTGGGAAGGCAGACCTGGTGGTATGCCGTGCAGGCGCGAATACGATAGCGGAGTTGTCGGCAGCGGGGCGAGCGTCGATTCTGGTTCCCTACCCGACGGCGGCCGACCAGCACCAGTTGCGCAACGCCGAGGCGATGGAAAGAGTGGGAGCGGCGCGGTTGATTGTGGATAAAGAATTCAGTGGAGAGCGATTTGCGAAAGAGGTGTGGGAGCTGCTGCACGATGCGGGAGAATTAAGAAGCATGGAGAAAGCAGCGCGAGCGGCGGCACATGCGGATGCGACAGAGAGGATCGTGGAGGAGATAGAAAGGTTGGGAGAGAAGAACAGGGCTTAATAATGATATTCCAAAAGAAATTTTCGTGATGCGGCAGAAAAAGTAAAAAATGTTTTTTCAGGCGCGGAGAGTACACTTCATCGGGATCGGAGGCAGCGGCATGAGCGGCATCGCCGAAGTGTTGCTGAACTTGCAGTATGAAGTGTCCGGCTCGGATTGGAAATTGTCGGCAGTAACGCAAAGGCTCGAGCAACTTGGGGCGCGCATTTGGGAAGGGCATGATCCGAAGCATGTGCAGGGCGCCGAGGCGGTGGTGACCAGTTCGGCGGTGAAGGCTGACAATCCGGAAGTGCTTGAGGCAAAGCGATTGCAGATTCCTGTGATACCGCGCGGGGAGATGCTGGCCGAACTGATGCGGCTGAAATTCGGCATTGCGATAGCGGGCAGTCACGGCAAGACGACGACAACTTCAATGGTGGCGGCCGTGCTGGGAGCGGCGGGGATGGACCCGACATTCGTGGTCGGCGGCAGAGTGAACAGCCTGGGCAGCAACGCGAAGAGGGGGAAGGGTGATTTTATGGTGGTGGAGGCGGACGAGAGCGACCGGTCCTTCCTGCACCTGGCTCCGATCGTGGCCGTGATTACAAACATTGACCGCGAGCATATGGACTGCTACGGGACGCTGGAAGAATTGCGGCGCGCCTACGCGGAGTTTGCGAATAAGGTTCCGTTCTATGGCGCGTGCATCCTGTGCGCGGAGGATGAAAATATCCGGACGATACTGCCGCAGTTGCGGCGGCGCGTGGTGACCTATGGAGCCGAGAGTGTGGCGGATTTGATGGCGCGGGAGATTTCGTGCGGGCATATGCAATCGCGGTTCCGGTTGCAACATCGCGGCGAAGATTTGGGCTGGTTTCATATGCGAGTGCCCGGGCGGCACAACGTGATGAATGCGATGGCGGCAGTGGCCGTGGGACTGGAATTGAAAATTCAGCCGGAGAAGATTCGCGAAGCATTAGCGGGCTTCGGGGGCGTGGAGAGGCGGTTCCAGGTGCGCGGCGAGGTGGAAGGAATCACCGTGGTGGACGATTACGGGCACCACCCGGCGGAGATTCGCGCGACGCTGCGCGCGGCTGCGGATTGCGAGTACAAACGAGTGATCGTGGTGTTCCAGCCGCATCGCTATAGCCGCACGAGCCTGCTGCTGGATGATTTTGCGCGCTGCTTTGTGCCGTGCGATCACGTGCTGGTGATGGATATTTATGCGGCAGGCGAAGCGCCGCTGGAGGGCATTACATCAAAGACGCTGACGGACCGCATGGAAGCGACGAGCTTTTCGGCGGTGGAACATCAGCCCACCGCAGATGCCGTTGTGCGGCGGTTGCTGGAGATTACGCGGCCGGGTGATCTTGTGCTGACGCAAGGAGCAGGCAGCGTGTGGCAGGTGGGCGAGCAATTTTTAGAGGCGCTGCGGCAACGAAGCAGGAGCGCGGTGAAGGCGGGAAGCGGAAAGGCGTAGAAGAACATAACCATGAAATATCAGCTAGAAGAATATCACCGAAATGTTCCCGACGATGAGCTGCTTGCCGACTTGAAGCGAGTCGCTACTGAATTAAACAAAGATTCTGTCACGCGCGACCAGCAAGACGAACGAGGAAGATTTCACAGCGCGACCTTTTTTAGAAGATTCGGAAGTTGGTTTAAGGCACTTGAAAAGGCTGGGCTTCAAGAAACAAGGAATCTCAATATAACCGAAGAAGAATTGTTCCAAGACCTGGAAGAAACTTGGATAAAACTTGGGCGACAACCTAGGTATGAAGAAATGTGCGCCCCGCTTTCAAAGTTCAGTTCAGGTACTTATGAGAATCGCTTTGGAACTTGGAGAAAGGCATTAGAAAAATTCGTTAATTATATAAACAACGAAGAAAATATTTGTTCCGAGGAAGCAATCAGGAATTTAGAAATTGAGCCAAGTACCAGGCACAAAACAAAGCGAACGATAAATTGGCGGCTGCGCTTTATTGTGAACAGAAGAGATTATTTCAAGTGTAAAGCTTGCGGCAGGGCGCCAGCAACCGACCCAAGCATTATTCTGCATGTCGATCACATAAAGCCTTGGGCAAACGGCGGAGAAACAGTGCTTGAGAATTTACAAACGCTCTGTTCTATATGCAATATTGGGAAAAGTGATTTGGAATAAAAGTTTCCTATTTAAGCCATGATTCTCACCGACTTGGAATTCGTAAAACAGATGGAGGGCTGGGGGGCGAGCTTCCTTCCAGGACGTATGTTGAGCGAGTACACGTCGCTTGGCGTGGGCGGACCTGCGGACATGATCGTGATTCGGCGGGTGGAAGCGCTGGAGCCAGTGGTCGCGGGGCTGAGAGAGCGAGGGATTGAGTGGGGATTGCTGGGCGGCGGGACCAACGTTCTGCCTGTGGAAGAAGCCCACGGCAAAGTGTATTTGCGGCTGGCGACCGGAGCGGCGAGCGTTGCGTTTGATGGCATCGAGGCGAGAATCAACACTGCGGCAGAACTGGGGCGGTCGGTGATGGAATGCGCGATGAAAAATTTGGGAGGCATGGAAGGATTGGTGGGAGTGCCGGGGACCGTGGGCGGCGCGCTGCGGATGAATGCCGGAGCTTATGGAACCGAGATCGGGCCGCTGGTGCGCTCCGTGAAAGTGTTCCACGCAGCGGCGGGAAAAATTGAGGAGATGGTTGCTGAGCCGGGCAGGTTCCGGTATCGCAAAAGCAGTTTCGCGCCGGACGACATTCTGCTGGAGGTTCGGCTGCAATTGCAGGAGAGGCCGTTTAGGGAAATTCTGGATCATGTGAAGTCGCTGAACGAGCGGAGGCGGAAATCACAGCCGCTGAAAGAGAAAAGCGCAGGATGCATCTTCAAGAATCCGCCAGGACTCTCGACGGGAAAAATGATCGACGAGCTGGGTATGAAGGGGACGCGCGTGGGCGGGGCGGTGATCAGCGAGCGGCACGCGAATTTCATCGTGAACCGGTTTGAAGCGACCGCGACGGATATTTTCCGCTTGATGGATGAGATTCGGGAGCGGGTGCTGAAGGGATATGGGGTGACGTTGGAGGAAGAGGTGATTGTCTGGAAAAATTAAACGCTGGCTGGATAACCGGCATAGGAAGGAAAGCATGGATCAACAATCAGACAGAACACCGGATTGGCTGAACGAAGCGGAAGTGGTCGGCCAAGGCGAGGACGCTGCGGTCAAGCGGCAGAGAAGGGCTGCGAGCAGCAGAGAAAAAAGAAATAATTTCTTGCGGAGACACGCAGGGAAAATATCCATCGGCGTGGCGATAGCGGCACTCGCGGGATATGGGACGTGGGCTGTAAATGATACCTTGCAGAACCATGAGCGGTTCACGCTGGCGGAAGTGACGCTGTTGGGAACCGAGCATGTGGCGCAAAGCGAAATCCAGGAGAAATTCAGTTCGGACCGGGGCGGCAGCGTGTTCCGCATCCCGATGGAGGAGCGGCGGCAGGAGATCGAGCAGATCACATGGGTGAAGTCGGCATCGATTGGGAGATTTTTTCCCAACCGGATCAAGGTGTATGTGGAGGAGAGGGTGCCGGTGGCATTTTCAGTGAGCGGAGATGGCATAGACTTGGTGGACGAAGACGGGGTGCTGCTGGGGTATCCGCCCGAAGCGAAATTCGACTTGCCGGTGGTTCGCGGGTTGTCGGAAAAGGACTCAGCAGAAGACAGACAAGCGAAGATGAAACTGTTCATGGCGGTCAGCAGGGAGATTGCCAGCGGAGATGAGAATTGGAGCAAGGTGGTTTCGGAAGTGGATTTGACCGACCCTCGTGACGCCCGGATCGTGGTTGCGGACAATGCCGGAGCCGTGCGGCTGCACCTGGGGAACGAAGGCTTTCTCAATCGGTACAAAACCTATATGGAGCATATCGGGGAGTGGCGGAAGAAGTTTTCCAACATTCAATCTGTGGATTTGCGATATAGCGGGCAGGTGGTCCTGAACGCCGATCCTGCGGCTCCGAAAGCAGCGGATAGGAAAAATAATTCAGGAACTGGCAACGTAACGGCAACGCTGGCGACACCGCAGGCCAAACAGCAACGATGAACTCACAGCGCGAATTACTGGCAGCTCTGGACCTGGGCAGCACGATGACCCGCGTGCTGGTGGCGGAAGTTTTGGAGACGGGAGGGGAATCGACTCTGCTGCGCTATGCAGGATTCGGAGAAGCACCATCGGAGGGCTGGCGCAAAGGAAACATCGCTGATCTGGATCAGGTGACGCACTCGGTGGCGAGCGCGGTGGAACAAGCGGCAAAGTCGGCGGGAGCGCAGATCGAATCCGTGGTGGCCGGAGTTGGAGGCGCACAGATCCAAGGGTTGACGAGCCGAGTGGGATGGACTCTTTCGCAGCGATCGCGGGAAGTGACGCGGGACGACATCCGGCAATTGCTGGAAGCAGCACGCAACATACCGCTGCAAAAGGACAGGGAATTATTGCACTTGGTGCCGCAGGAATTTGTGCTGGATACGCAGGAAGACATCCATGATCCGATGGGGATGAAGGGGATGCACCTGGAAGCCAAGGTGCACCTAATTACTACCTCCACTTCGGCCTCGCAGCATGTGGTTAGCGCCGTGAACAAGGCCGGGGTGCTGGTGGAAACCCTGGTTTGGGAAGCGCTGGCGGCAGGCGAAGCCTTGCTGACGCCGGAAGAAAGGGAATTGGGGGCGCTGGTGGCGGTGGTGGGAAACAGCAGCTGTGAAATTGTTGCCTACCGGCGGGACGGACTGTGCGCGTCGGCCAGCATGCCGATTGGCGGGAATCATTTCACCGGGGATATTGCGGTGGGATTGCATACCGCGCTGGCGGACGCGGAAGTGATCAAAAGGAATTTTGGTTCCATTTCGCCATCCTGGAGCCACAGCGGAGCGACCTTTGAAGTGCCCGGCGTAGGAAATCGCCCGTCGCGGTTCGTGCGGCGGGGCGCGCTGAATGAAATACTCGATCCGCGAGCGCATGAATTGTTCGATTTCATGCAGGAAGAATTGCGCAGGTTTGGAGCAGAGAACAGCCTGGGCGGGGGAGTGGTGTTTACCGGAGGCGGCGCGAAATTGCATGGCATTTGCGACTTTGCGGAAAAGTTTTTCCACGCGCCCGTGCGGATCGGATTGCCGGCAAGGATTGAAGGAATGCCGGACCTGCTGGAGTCGCCAGAATATGCGACGCTGACCGGATTGCTGCTCTACGGGCAGCGCATCCGGCGGCTAAGAAACCCGCGGCCTCGACCGCTGGCCAGCCGCTGGAAAACCCTCCTGGGCCGCACGATCCAGGAGAGTGTCCGATAAGAAACATTCGCTTTTCCATGGAAGAAAACGGCTGACTGGCTCGCGAGATTTCCTTAATGTATGACTGATACCTAAAATCCTGCACCGGGGAAGAAGCATGACGTTTGAAAACTTTGCCGCCGAGAAAGCCGTGAGATTCGAGTTCGAGGAAGACCAGCGCAACGGAGCGTGCATCAAGGTGATCGGCATCGGCGGCGGCGGATGCAACGCCGTCAACCGCATGATCCACGCAGGGCTGGAGGGCGTGGAATTTATAGTTGCCAACACAGACCTGCAAGCGCTGCAAATTTCGCAAGCGCCGGTGAAGGTGCAGATCGGCACAAAGCTGACGCAAGGGCTGGGAGCCGGGGCGAATCCGGAAATCGGGCGCAAGGCTGCGTTGGAGGATACGGAAAAACTGCTGGAGGTCCTGGAAGGGGCCGACATGGTTTTCGTGACCACGGGCTTAGGCGGAGGCACCGGAACGGGAGCCGCCCCGATTATTGCCAGCCTGGCCAATGAGCTGGGCGCGCTGACCGTTGCGGTGGTGACCAAGCCGTTCGCATTTGAGGGAAAACGCCGGCAATTGCAGGCGGAACAAGGGCTGACCGACCTGGCCGAGAGCGTGGATACGGTGATCACCATCCCCAACGACCGATTGCTGCAAATGGAAAGGAATACCGGCTTTTTTGAATCGTTCCGTCTGGCCGACGATGTATTACGGCAGGCGGTGCAGGGGATCAGCGACATTATCGTGATACCCGGCATCATCAACCGGGATTTTGCCGACGTGAAAACGATCATGCAGGGAATGGGATTCGCCGTAATGGGCACAGCGATGGCCAGCGGACCGAACAGAGCCGTGGAAGCAGCCACTCATGCCATATCAAGCCCACTCATCGAAGATGCCTCGATCGACGGGGCAAGGGGAATCCTGATTAACATCACCGGATCAGCCAACCTGATGCTCCAGGAAGTGAATGCCGCGTCCAGCATCATCCAGCAGGCCGCGCACGAGGACGCCAATATAATTTTTGGCGCAGTGCTCGATGAGAGCCTGGGAGACCAGGTGAAAATTACCGTCATAGCCACCGGATTCCGGGAGGCCCCAGGCCGCCGGAGACGGGCGGCAATGGAAGCCTCGCCGATACAAACTTCTTCCAAGTCGAACCACACGTGGGATATATCCATGCCCGGACCCGTGATGCAGGAAGGGGCGCGAGGGCCAGCAGATGATCTGGATGTCCCTACATTTATGCGGCGCAAACGGGAAGAGGCATCCTAGAGATCAGAACGATTTATTTCGAAATGAGCAACAGCGGGATTTCGCAGAGAATCAATATAAAATCGGCATCGATGAATCGGTTATAAATGGTCCCTGGCAAGCCGGTAATCCAACCATTTTCGAGGGCCTTCCCGGTCCGAAAAGCATCCTGAAAATTAAGAATTAAAGATGGTTGAATTGATGGTATAGTTGGGCCGTGAGATGTGACAGGTGTGTGCTTCCGAGCTTCTTTCAGACCCACCGAATGCCTGGCTCGCATGACATCGCGGTCATCTCCAGAGACCGGTTCTTGCATAATGATAGAGAACAGAAAGAAGGTTTGACAGGTAAACAATGAAGAACTTGTTTGTGGGTAATTTGTCATTCAAGGCCACTGAGGGAGACCTGAGAGGCCTTTTCGAAGCATATGGGGCGGTGGATCGCGTCAACATAGTGACCGACATGGGCACCGGCCGGTCACGAGGATTTGCCTTTGTCGAGATGAGCGATGACGAAGCAGCAAACCAGGCAACTACCGGCCTGAACGGCAAGGATTTTCTTGGCCGGCAATTGAATGTATCAGAAGCCAAGCCACGCGAAGCGAGAAGCGGCGGCGGTGGCGGCGGTGGCGGGAAAAGAGACGATTTCCGCCGTGGACGCCGTGGACCTCCATCACCACCCAGAGAACCGCGCTGGTAACGGACGACTGAATTATTTCCAACAATAAATAGTCAATGCCACCGATTGGCCATTGAAAATGGGCAATTCTGTGCGCAGTTGAGGCGCGCAATGATATGCGAGTCACAAGCAGCGGAGAAGAATCTGCGACCGCGGCGGAAATACCCAATGGGAGGGCTAGAGCATTTTCACAGATGATGTATAGCGCGGGGGTCGCACTCTCCCTGCAACATGCATCGGTACGACCCCTTCAGGGTCGAACCTAAACTGGGGAGCCTTCGCTACCGGGGGCGTTGCCCCCGGCTATTCACGGGTATCCCCTGCGGGGATAGTTCGCGAGTGGCCTGGCTCTATACACCAACCATAAAAAAGGTCTAAGGAACAGCTCCAGCAGGCGGTGGAGAGGAGCCATCTGCAGCCGGAGCGCTGGCTGATGGCGGCAGGTGCGGAACGCCAGGCCAGATCCTCCGAATCAGTTCATGATCCACGCCCACCTTCCCAAGAAAAAACCAAGCCAAATCGGGCGGGGCCAAGCGAGCCAGCAAGACATAGTTCTCCCCCGAAGGCTCCCATCGGCCTTGCTCCCACCACCCAACAGCCGCGGGACGCACTCCGATGCGCTCAGCCAGCTCATGTTGAGTTAAATGGAGGCGGCTCCTCAACTCTTTGATTTTTATGGAGTAATCTTTTAGCACTGGCGGCAGCACCTATGACTGCTTCCAATATCGAGCAAATTAAGGACGGTTAGGCGCGAAGAATAATTATATGTCAGCATATGTATGTCACCATATATTTATTGGTGGCTGCTAATGTCGGTCTCATTGGCATAGCTTATCGGCAAGTCGCTGGCATTCAATAAGTATCGAGGTTAAACAGGTGATTCGGAAGGAACGGTGTTTGAATTAAATCACCGTTATTGGTTATTGAATGCAGATTTAGTTAGCGAAAAATCCCGCAACGAAGGCAATTTTGAACAAGAACACAGGGGCACAGGAGAGACTTCAACGGAGAAAAAGAATTGACTCAGGAAAGTAAAATTCTTAAACAAGAACTCAATAATTGGAGGCCTACGACAGAATGCGTTCCAAGCAAAAAACCACAACCCAATCATCCATATGCCGTTCGCGCTCAACGAATCGCGGCGTTTCGCTTGCAAAAAAAAGACGGCAGCCAGCACTAAATCTGAAAACGCAGACCAGCAAAAAGAAATTGCATCGCCCGGAAGTTCAAGAGAAAGAAATACAGCTTTACGGAAACGCTAGTGGATCAGGGAACGAAGAGACGATTCCTCGGCAAATTCTGCTGTCCAGCGGATTTCCAGAAAGGATGCTGACGGTAAAGGAAGCGGCGTACCGGCTGAACGTCAGCGCGGACGCGGTGTATTTGTGGCTGCGGACCGGTCGCTTGCAGGGCTGGCAACCCGGCGGGTGCCGGTGTTCGATCCAAATTCTGGAGTCGTCCGTAGAGGCGGCAAGAAAACGGCCGGTGGGAACGCAGGAATATAATAAAAAACAAGCAGGACTACAGACAGCGCCCTTAGCCGCCCGGGCTGCTGCTGCCGGGGGATAATCCAAAGAACGGCAAGCGAACGAAGGCAAATCCTAAAACTCACTAGTACTTTGGTCCCAGTGCGAAAATCAGGAATTGAGACCAGAGAGCTATTGTGCGGTCTAAGCCCTTCTGTTAGATTTTTGACATGCGCTGAAGGTCCGCCGTGCCATAGGAGGAACCAGGGAGCGCGAGCAGGCGATGAAATAAGGCTTGAGGAAGAAGCATGGAAGGACTAAACTGGCAAAAAGAAGTTCGTGGAGCAAATACCTATGCTAGTTAAAAAACGACAAGCCGGATTTTCATTGATCGAGTTGATGATCGTGGTGATGATCGGCCTGGTGATCGCGGCGTTTTCCGTGCCTGGTTTCCTGCAAGCCTTGAGGAATTACCGGATCGGGGGGGATTCACAGGCCATCAAGAACGAAATCCTGCTGGCAAAGATGAGGGCGGCGGCGAACTTCACAAGATCGCGAGTATTTTTTCAAAGATCCAACCGGACATTCAGAACACAACTATGGAATAAGGAAACAGACGCCTGGGAAGATGTTGAGGTGGGCGCACCGCAGCCGTTATCGAGCGGAGTTGCGTTCGGGTTCGGAGATATGACCACTCCGCCACCGGGGACGCAGGCGGCATTGGGATTTGCCAGCGGCTGCATGACGGGCAGCGCGGGAAATCCAGGAGGCGGCACGGCGATTGGCGGCACGGCTTGCACCATGTTTAATTCGCGCGGATTCCCAGTGGATAATGGCGGTGCTGCTACCGGAGAAAATGCAATTTATATAACCGACAGCGAATCGGTGCAAGGAGCAACCATCATTATTACGGGGGTCATCCAAACGTGGCGTGCAGAGCTTGCCACTGACACTTGGGTGGAGCGCTGAGGAGAGAAGCATGGAAGGAATCAAAGTGATGCGAATAAAACGCCGAGCAAACTTAGCGAGACCATCCGTCAGGAGCCGAGAGGCGGGGATGACGCTGATCGAGACGTCGCTGGCGCTGTTTGTGCTGATGACAGCGAGCGCGGGGCTGATGGGGCTGGCGGCGATGGCGGTGATTACGACAGAGAACCAGGGGCACCTGGCGGCGAGGACGACCGAGTATGCGCAAGACAAGATGGAACAGTTGATCAGCTTGCGGTACGGAAATAATACGACGGACACAGCCGATGCCGATTGCATCACGTTTGGAGATTGTCCAAACACGGATCCGGACGTGAATCCGACGGGCCTGGCGGAAGGCGGAGCCATTGATTTTGCCGCGCCGGTGGACTATTACGTGGATTACCTGGATGTGAACGGAAACCCGCTGGGCGGAGGCACGGCGCCCCCGGCCAACTGGTATTACATGCGGGTATGGGAAGTCGTGGATGCCCCGGGCGGCGTAACGAATTTGAAACAGGTGACGGTGGCGTGCAGGACACGGTTTATTGTGGGAGCCGTGAATGAAGGCAGGATTCCTGAAACGGTGATATCGACTTATAAGACCTGGCCTTTCTGAGGGGCGCACTATGAAAAAT
>Ga0156170_1076_pt2 | contig 13006 bp, 12 predicted proteins | sample RifCSPlowO2_12_FD_107823 | JGI IMG/M metagenome (GOLD analysis project Ga0156170, IMG submission 107823) | Acidobacteria bacterium RIFCSPLOWO2_12_FULL_54_10
AATGGAATCGAGCGCATCGCTGGAAATGCTGATCGCCAGGCCATTGAAAACAGTTTCCATTTGCGCATTCACTTTTGCTTGCGGCAACGCTTCGATTTGCTTTACCACAATGGCTTGCTGTGCCAGCAATTTTTGCCGGTGGGCGGATTCATTGAAACCTGCTGTTTCACTAGATGGGGAATTTGCGGAAAGTTTTGTTAAATAAGTAGCGACCGGGTCTTCTTTCAACTGGATCAAATATTGTTCAATTTGCGCCGCTTGCAGCGAAACCTTGAATATAGAGAAGGAAAAAATGCAAATGACAAGACGGAGTAAATAAGGCACTGAGAAATGCCGATTACGATGGATCATCGGTAAAATTAAAACCTGCTTCCTGAATTTGGAGCGTTCACAGTATCTGTATAACCGCCATATTAATTGCGTATCCAGCCATAATTAAGCAGACAATTCAATGCCATTGACTAATGTAACAAAGAATATCATAACCTCACGCAGGCAATGTCTGACTTGGATTACTAGAAATGCTGAGAGTCGATCAAGAGCATGTGCGCGGAATCATTTAGAGGCATGACGGAAATTTATAAGAATCAGAAACCGAAGAGCCATTCCAAGGACAACATCATAAAGACGCCAACAAATACGATAATCGCCATCCAAATGCCGGGTTCCTGGTTCACTTCCGGAATAAGATCACTGGCGGCAATATAAAGCGTGACGCCGGCTGAAAGAGGCAACGTATATGCCACCCATTGCTTCAACGCGAACATGCAGATCACGCCGGCGATAGTCGAAAGACCCAAAATGCCGGCTGCCATAGCTGCGGAGCGTTTGCTTTTGCCGGCGGCAAGCATGACTGAGCCGACCGCAAACCCCTCAGGCATTTTGTGCAGGAAAACAGCAAGAAAAACCACCCAGCCGAGCCATTCGGAAACTAAAAAACCGCTGGCGATGGCGATGCCATCCATGAATGCGTGAATGATTAATCCGAACAAGACCGTATTGCTTCGTTGTTGACTGGCGACCTCTTCCGTATGAATTTCCTCACCGAAATGAAAATGGGAGCTGAGCGTATGCTCTACAAAATGGATCAAAAGATAACAGCCAAGCATCCAAACCGCTGCCGAGTGACCCAGTAATTCAAAACTCTCCGGCATCATTTCCAGCAGCGCCGCCGCCAGCATGAATCCAGAGCCTAGAGCCATGAAATACTTCAGGGATATCCGTTGCCACGGACGGCTGACAACGAACAGGCCGCCGCAAAAATCAGCAGCGGCTGCAACAATTCCCAATGCCAATACCAATAATTCCATGGTTTATATTAACGATAATGACAGAAGATTGGACGCCTGCTACGCATCCATTCACGGTATTATTCGGTCCTGGAGTTAACCAGAATGCCGGATGGTCAGGACGTCGCCGTCCTTAACAAGATATTCCTTCCCTTCCAGGCGGAGAATCCCTTTCTGTTTGGCTGCGGCAAAACTTCCCGCATCGATCAAGTCCTGCCAATAGATGACTTCGGCACGGATAAAATGTTTCTCGATATCGGAGTGAATAGCTCCGGCTGCCTGAACCGCAGTGGACCCTTTGGGAATGCTCCAGGCGCGGCATTCCTTTTCTCCCGCGGTAAGGAAGCAGATATAGCCCATCAAGTCGAGTGTTGCGCGAATGACGCGTTGCGTGGGTGGTTCCTTTAGGGAAAAGCCTTGAAGAAATTCCTTTATCTCTGCATTCGACATTAGTGCCAACTCGGCTTCCAGCTTACCGCAAACCACTACCGCCAGTGTGTTGGGCTTGGGTTCATTCTGTCCGTAAGAACGCAGGACTTCGTCCGATTCCCCTAGCATTTCCTCGCCTGCATTCAACACCAGCAGCATAGGTTTCTCCGAGAGAAAGGAGTAGCCTTTGATTCTTTTCTTTTCATCCTCCGCCCATGCGACTTCCCTCAATGGTTTGCCTGTTTCCAGCCACTGCCGCGCTTTTACAAGAACGGCCTGCTCTCTTTCATGATCGGGATTCTTGGCTTTTTTTCTGTCTTTTTCCAGTTTTAACTCGCGGTTTTCAATCGTAGTCAGATCTGTCAGGATTAAATCCAGGTTCAAATCCTCGATATCGCGTCCAGGGTCGATGGTGTTTTTCACATGCGGCACGGCATCATTGCGAAAAACTCGGACCACATGCAGCAAGGAATCTAAATTCCGTAATGTATTTAGATAAGCGCTCTCTTTGAGTGCTTCTTTGCCGATGGCTGCGACATCCGCATATTCGACCGTGGCATACGTTGTTTTATCGGGAGTGAATATTTCCACGAGCTGGTCCAGACGGGAATCGGGAACGGGAACAATTCCGATATGTTGTGTTTCCCCGTGCCGATGCGATTCTGACGGAGCGCTACGAGTGAGGATTTGAAAAAGCGTTGTTTTGCCAGATTGAGGCAGGCCAATGATTCCGCATCTCATATTTTAAAAGGATCCAATTAAAGAATCGAAAATTAGTAAGCCCAGCGCACGAGTGCTGCGCCGGCTGTGTAACCCGCACCCACCGTCGCGTATAAAACCAAACTCCCTTTCTTTAGCTTGCCGCATCGAACAGCATCGGCAGTTGCCAGCGGGAGAGTTGCCGCGGTTGTGTTCCCATAGCGATCAATGTTGATCAACACCTTGTCGGAGGCTATGCCGAGCCGCTCCGCAGTCGCTTCAATGATGCGGCGGTTCGCCTGATGCGGAATAAATACATCGATATCATTCACATTGAGCGAGTTTCTTTCCAGAATTGATTTGCTGATTTCAAACATTTTGCGAACCGCGTATTTGAAAACCTGCTGTCCATCCTGGTGGATATAATGCATTTTATTCGCTACGGTCTCTGCGCTTGGAGGCATACGGCTGCCTCCGGCAGGCATGTAGAGATATTCCCCGCCTGAGCCGTCAATTTCGTGCATGTAATCAAGTATCCCAACAGCGTCAGAATCCGACGGTTCCAGCAGAAATGCGCCGGCTCCATCGCCGAAAATAACGCAGGTAGCGCGGTCCTGATAATTGGTGATGCGAGACATCACGTCAGTTCCAACAACCAGAACGCGACGATGTGCTCCGGTTAAAATAAATTGAGATCCCGTGATTAACGCGTAGAGAAATCCGGAGCAGCCAGCGGAAAGGTCAAATCCCCAAGCCTTGGTGAGGCCAACTTTCTTTTGTACCAGGCAAGCCGTGGAAGGGAATAACATGTCTGGCGTTACGGTTGCCACTAGAACAGCTTCAATCGTTTCAGGTCCAACACCGCGTTGTGCGAGAACCTCGCGGCAAGCTTCGTAAGCTAAATCAGAGCTAGCTACTCCTGCGCCCGCGATGTGGCGCTCTGAAATGCCGGTTCTTTCCCTGATCCAACTGTCGGATGTTTCCACCATTCTTTCCAGATCAGCATTGGTAAGAATTTTAGGAGGAGTGTAACAACCAATCGCTGTTATTGATGCGCGCATTGACTCTTCTCTGTCAGAAATACTGTCGAAAAGCAAATGATGACTGATTGATAATGCCGGTATCTCCGGTAGTCATAGTTATCGCAGACGAACTTCTAACTGTAGGTTTGTTTCGGAGAAATTGCAAGAATCGCTCAACATTCAAGGGGTTGAGTTTGCTGGATCACCCAGCCCGGATGCCAGCTAACATAAGCGTTGTCAGAAGGATTCGCTTCAACCCCAATTCTCTGCCTGAAGGGTCAAACCACTCTGCGCTCGAGTGCGCTTCGCCACCCCTTCCTCCTCCGCCTATGGAAATGGCCTCAATGCCGAGTGACAAAGGAATATTGGCATCGGTGGATGCACGCTCCAGCCGGGTTTGGATTCCAAGATGTTGATCTGCTTCCTGAATGACCTTAAGGATTTTAGCCTCAGGTTTGAGCTCGGCTACTGGGCGGTCCCCGATTTGTTGTATGCGCACCTCTAATTTCCCAGTGGCAGTTTTCGATTCCTGTTCAGCAGATTTATGAACGAAGGTATCCAAAAAACGAGCCAATCGCGAGATTTCTTTTTTGTCCGTGGAGCGAATATCCACTTTCATCCAGGCTTTCTGGGGGATAGCGTTAACAGCCGAGCCTCCTTGTATAGCCCCGATGTTCAGTGTCGTGCGTGGTTCGGAAGGCAAATCCACTTGGCTGAGCATACAAATGGCTGCGGAAAGAGCGCGGATGGGATTGACCCGGTCAGAATGATTCCAGCTATGCCCACCAGGACCTGATAACTCGACAATAAATCTGCGACTGCCAATGCCAGCAACCGTAACGTGTTCTGAGCCCCCGCCATCCAAGACGATGACGCCTGCTGCATGACGGCAATGATCGCGCTGCGAAAATAGGTGGCGCATGCCCATCAGATCGCCTTCGCCTTCCTCCCCGACATTAGCTACAAAGTTCAATCCGAGGTTTGTTTCGATTGGGCATTTGCTGAGCGCTGCAGTAATTCCAAGAAGTGACGCCAGGCCAGCGCCGTTGTCAGAGATGCCTGGTGCGCACAGCCGGCCATCGCGGTGCTTCACTATAATTGCATCACGTGTTGAAACCACCGTATCGAGGTGTGCAGTAATCCATATTTTATTTGATTTGTAGCCCGGTCTTTCAGCGATGACATTACCCACTGAATCTGTTTGAATTTGCTCAAGACCTAGGTCACGGAAGCGCTCGGCCATATATTGAGCTTTATTCGATTCATGAAAGGTCGGGGAGGGGATCTCTGTCAACGCAATTTGAGTCTGAGTGATCCAGTCCGATAACTGACGCAGGGAGTGCGATAATTTTCGCCAAACAGGAAGTCGAATAATTTCATTGAGTGAATGAGAGCAATAGATTTGCGAGGAACTGGCCATAATAGTCAGGGAAAAGTTTAGTACGATGGAAACCAACGCGCCAGGAAGGGTGATGAGAGGCAGGGTTTCAATGGATCGTATTCACAGACATCGAGGCGAAATCAAAATTGCAATGTCCCTGATCTAGATTTGAATCCCGGTGCGGGCAGGTAAACCGTTGAGCAATTTTCACAACGATAGACCTCTGCACTCTCTCCAACTTGCTTCTTGATATCATCGCCGAAGCCGTACCAGCGCTTCAAATGACCAGCGCAAATTTTCCCTTTTTCGTTCTTCTCATTGCAAGCTCGCTGGAATGGTATTCTTGTCTTTACCACCGGTTTTGTTTCTGGCGATGTCGTCTCTGTCATAATTGAGTCATTCCTCTAACGAAAGATATATCTAACGCCTCTTTATGCCGCAGAAATGCAAATTATAGGCAGCAAATCCAATTCCTGCCACCATTTTCTGATTTTACACGAAAGCGGCAATCAACGGCACCAGCAATATACCGCAGTCGATAAAAGAAAGTTAGGGAAAAAGTTGATCCGGATACACTACAGACAATAGGTGCAAACCTCGTGCGGGAATCGTGGGCCCTGCTTCTGTGCGGCTACGAGCCTCGATAATATCCTTTATTTGATCAGGGGCTATGAATCGCCTGCCAATCAAAATCAGCGTGCCCATTAGATTTCTTACCATGTGGTGCAAAAATCCACTGCCTTGCACGGTAAACCGCAATTCCTCGCCATCTCGCTCGATACGGGCTGAGAAAATTGTGCGGATGGTTGATTTGTTTTGCGATTGTGGGTCTCTGTCTTTGGAAGCAAATGACTTGAAATCCCAGGTGCCTTCATAAAAGCGGGCAGCTTCCGCCATTGCTGACTCGTCCAGTGGATGGGGGTGATGATATGTGAAACGGGCAAGCCAAGGAGGACAAATGGCTCCGCGATAAAGCCTATAGCAATAAATTTTAGATTGCGCATCTCGGAGAGCGTGAAACCGCAAATCCACCTCCCGTGCCGAAAGCAGGCGAATGCTAACTGGGATGTGCTCGTTCATTGCAATAACAAAATTACTGCAGGGGATAGGGGCGATAATTCGCACATTTGCAGCCTGTGCTGCAGCGTGCACACCGGCATCCGTTCTTCCTGCACCGCAAACATAAACCGATTCACCAGAAACATGCTTGATTGCCTCTGCGATGATTCCTTGTACCGTGGGCCGTTCCGGCTGTATTTGCCACCCGAAAAAGTCAGTGCCGTCATAAGCGATTCTGAGCAGCAGATTGCGGCCTGGATTGGATACAGAAAAGCTGCTTAAATCGTCACCTTGGTTATCCATATTCATGGTATTCATTCTCACCATTCTGACAATCTATCCGGTTTATTTGGCAGGAAGCTAGTAATATAGCTTGCCTTCGTCGCCTCTGAATGAGCAAAATATCCATGATGCCCTTCAGTATATGATCCGGCCAGGCGTGATATGCCTGGGATTGTGGAACTAAGATTGGGAATCAGTCCTTCTGGTGACAGGATAAATGGAAGATCATTTATTTGATATAGAGAAGGCACAAAAGCTGCTTCCTGATCTGGAACGTTGGCTGCAAACCGCGATTCATGCAAGGAAATTAATTTGCGAAATTGAAAGCGAATACACGGCCTTAGTGAAAAGAATTTTTTTGATGGGCGGGAAAATGGTTGACGTTTCCCATTTTGCAGAGCGGCGCAAGGAAAAGGAAACCAGTGAAGCAGTCTTTCAGGATGCAATGCAATCCATACATGAATGTGGCTGTGTAGTTAAGGACTTGGAGGTTGGACTAATCGATTTTCCGTGCCGGATGGGAGACAAGGAAGTTTACCTATGCTGGAAGCTGGGAGAGCCAACGATTCGCTACTGGCACAGTATGGAGGATGGGTTTTCTGGCCGGAAACTGATCGATGAGAAATTTGTAGCAAAAGCGAAGCGCTCACCATTCGTATAGAGTAGATTGCTTGCTCCTACCATTCAGAAGTGTCAAAATAGAATCCTTGAAATAAAATTTTCTCCCACTCAATAATCGCGGAGTTAAATAACATGCGCAAACAATGGCTTGAAGCGCGAAAGGGGTATGAATGCCCTACCCAAATTCATTTTGCCCGTGCAGGAATTATCACGGAAGAAATGCGATTTATTGCGCAGCGGGAGAGCCTGGAACCGGAATTGATTCGCTCCGAAGTAGCTAGGGGCAGAATGATTATCCCTGCCAATATTCATCATGAAAATCTTGAACCCATGGCGATCGGCGTCGCCTCCAGTTGCAAGATCAATGCGAATATTGGCAATTCTGCCGTGACATCGGAAGCCAGCACAGAACTGAAGAAATTGCATAATGCCGTGCACTATGGAGCCGATACCATCATGGACCTTTCCACGGGCGGTGATATCCCCGGCATTAGGAAAGCGATCATTCAAGCATCACCGGTCCCTGTCGGAACGGTTCCGATCTATGAAGCGCTAACTCGAGTGCGCGGCGTGGCTGATTTAACGCCGGAAATCATGCTGGAAGTAATCGAAGAACAGGCGGATCAGGGCGTGGACTATATGACCATCCACGCAGGCGTTCTTCTGGAATTCGTTCCATTAGTAAGCAAGCGGATTACAGGAATCGTTAGTCGCGGCGGTTCCATTCTGGCGCAATGGATGACCCACCACCGCAAACAGAACTTTCTCTATGAGCGATTTGACGACATCTGCAAAATCTTCCGCAAGCATGACGTTTCGTTTTCATTGGGCGACGGGCTGCGTCCGGGATGCCTCGCTGACGCCAGCGATGAAGCTCAATTTGCGGAATTGCGGGTGCTGGGCCAATTAACGCTCAAAGCGTGGGAATATGACGTCCAGGTGATGATTGAAGGCCCCGGCCACGTTCCCATGGACCAGATCAAACTACAAGTGGATAAAGAAGTGGAACTATGCCACGAGGCTCCATTCTATACTCTTGGGCCGCTGGTTACCGATATAGCTCCCGGTTACGACCATATTACGTCAGCGATTGGAGCCGCCATGATCGGATGGCATGGCGCTTCCATGCTTTGTTATGTGACCCCCAAGGAGCATCTTGGACTGCCGAATGAAGACGATGTGCGGCAGGGTGTGATCGCATACAAGATCGCGGCACATGCAGCCGATATCGCCAGGCATCGGCCAGGCGCTCGTAAACGGGACGACGCGCTTTCTCACGCCAGATACCGTTTTGATTGGAACAAACAATTCGAGCTTTCCCTCGATCCAGACACTGCTCGCGCGATGCATGATGAGACTCTTCCGGACGAGGGCTACAAGCATGCGCATTTCTGTTCCATGTGCGGACCTAAGTTCTGTTCCATGAACATGTCTCAAGCTGTAGAAGATTACAACGCGCAAATGCAACAATCTGAAACTCCCTTGATCGTATTGCCCTAACCCGTTCTAGCAAATAATTGGATCATCCGGCGCCTGCGCTTTTTAGAAGCGAGTGGATGATTATCTCCAACTCCAACCGCGCTATAATAATCGTGGAAGCACAATGAAGATTTGATCGGGGAAGCGAAACGCTAATGGATATCTTCTGGCAGCAGGTCCAGCAATTTATAAGGGGTGTCGACACGGCGAGTTTGCGCCAAGATGCGGACAGGCCAATTCGCGTAGCGCTAGTTGCAACCGGCAAGGATGAACTAAAGCTAATGGCAAACTTTTTTGTTCCCCACTACCTAAGACCCTCAAAAGCTGAGGATGTCAAAAGTCATTTGGTCTTGTTTGCTGTTCCGTTGCATCCATTGGAGTTTCATGAATTAGCATCCTGCGACGTCGTTATATCTAGCGAACAGGCTTTGAGGCAGGTCAGATTGGATGTTCCTCATGTTTTTGTTTACCATTCAGAGAATCCAAAGCAGACAGTTCGGGAAATTCTGAGGAAGAAACGTGATCTCGCTCTTCCCTTAGCAAAAAACTTTATGCCATTCCGCAGTTTTGTGCAACAGCGATGGATTCAGGCTGTTGCAGCCGAAAACTCCTTGGTTGCTGCATTGCAGGAGTTATCGAAATTTACTCCTTTACCTTCGGGCGCAATTCCTGATCATATCAGCGAAGGGCAATCGGGAAATAGCATTGGAAATTCTGCGAGCACTGCTGCTATGGCAGCAAATCAGATGCGACTGGCGTTCCTGATTGCGGCTTCCAGCGATTCCGAGGTTGGGTTTCGAAATCAAAGAGGACAGATTACCGCTGTGGCAGCAGCAGCTTTAGGATGCTCACTTCTGGCCAGCCGGATCAGCAACAAAACCGAAACGGCCAGTAGAATTATCAGCCGTGCCGCTTTCGCTTTTTTGGGAACATATGCAACCGGCTTGGCGTTGCAGCAGTTTCATAAACTCAGTCGATCTTTGTCTAGGGAAGAGAAGTCGTTCGCATTCGAACAGGCTTACAGCATCACGCGAACGGTTCTGGACGATGTGCTCAAGCGGATGGCATCTTCAAACCGTTCTGCGGCTTGATTTGGGCCGAATTTATGACTAATCCAGCAATTCCATCAGGAGGTGCATCATGCAGGTTCACTGGAGCATTCATCATGTTGAGCGCAATCCGCAACTGGATAAGGCAATTGAGTCCGGCACCAAGAAAATCGACGGATTGCTAGTTAGGTACTCTCCTGACCTTGTGCATTTCCACGGCTTAATTGAATTTACTGCTGCGCATCAGGGTCCTGTATGTTCGCTAAACCTGCGCCTTCCTACAGGACAATTGCACGCGCGGCAAGAAGGTAAAACGGCGTTGGCTGCTCTAAAAGCATGTTTTAGACATCTGATTGAGCAAGTAAAAAAGCATAAAGAGAGCTTGCGTGGGGAAGGGTCATGGAGGCGCCAGCGTTCCAAAGCAGCTTCGCGGGCTCAGCAACCAGCAAACGCCGATTAGCATTTAATCCATGCCATGATGCTTCATCGGGCGAAGTGTAAAAAATGGCAGTCGAGTGAGCAAAACTAATACCTGTATCGGTAATAATGCACAGCGACTCGTAATGGATACACGATCGGATATGGATCAACCAACAATTATTTTGTGGGATCCCCAATGGGGCGCTCTGACTGAAGATGTTTTGCGCAAGAGGCTAGAGGCAAAAGGTTATTGCGTTTCCATTTTTCATTATCCGCCTGGAACGTGCTTCCCATCTCACACGCATTCAGTAAATAAAATGGATGCGGTTTTGCGGGGGCGCATAATAATATGTTGGCCGGGGGGACAGTTGCATTCTGGGACCTGGAGATGCCATTGAGATTTCAGCAGGTGTTGTGCATAGCGCTGAAGTAGTCGGCACGGAAACTGTCGTAAGTCTGGATGGAGTTCAATAGCCGCTGCATGAGCCTGTTGCAATTAGCCCCCGGAAATTATTGATATAGCGATCAGTTCTTCTTATAATAAAAGTTTGTCATTTTATATTAATTAAAATCTGCAAGCGCACAAGCTTGCAGACCAGATCAGTGGAGGAGGCTATTTCATGGGGCAAGAAGGTTGGAATCCCAGCACTTATGGTTTAGAAGAGCACGGAATTCAGAATGTGAAAAGCGTGTATTGGAATTTGCCGGCGGGCCAGTTGTATGAACACGCCGTCCGCCGTTCAGAAGCGCTAGTGGCGCATCATGGTGCGTTGGTAGTCAATACGGGCCGTTATACAGGGCGGTCTCCCAACGATAAGTTTGTGGTCCAGGATCCCAGCAGCGATCCATACATCTGGTGGGGGAAAGTAAACCGCCCATTTGATGCGGAGCGATTCGAACACCTCCAGCGGCGTATGCAGGCCTATTTGCAAGGCAGAGAGCTTTACGTACAAGATTGCTTTGTGGGTGCCGATCCCAGCTACCGAAAGCCAGTCCGGATAGTCACGGAATTAGCTTGGCACAGTCTGTTTGTCCGCAATATGTTCGTTCGGCCTGATTGGTCCAAGGTCCACCAGCATGTTCCTGAATACACCATTATTTGCGCTCCCAACTTCAAAGCAGTGCCTGACGTGGATGGAACACGATCAGAAGCGTTCATCTTGGTGAATTTCGGGAAAAAAGTAGTGCTGATTGGCGGTACAAGCTACGCCGGAGAGGTGAAGAAATCAGCATTCACCATCATGAACTACTGTCTACCGTTCGAGAATATTTTTCCCATGCATTGTTCCGCAAACATCGGACACGACGGCGATACGGCAATATTTTTCGGATTATCAGGAACCGGTAAAACCACCTTGTCTACCGATCCCGACAGAAGACTGATAGGCGACGATGAGCATGGTTGGAGCGATCACGGTGTTTTTAATTTTGAGGGTGGCTGTTATGCCAAGGTGATCAGACTCTCTAAGGAAGCAGAGCCTCAGATTTATGAAACAACGCGTCGTTTCGGCACGGTTCTAGAAAATGTTGTGATTGACCCGTTGACTCGCCGGTTGAACCTGGACGATGATTCGGTCACTGAAAATACCAGAGGCTGCTATCCTCTGACCCACATCGATAACGTCGAGCGCTCCGGCATGGGTGGGCATCCTAAGAACGTAATTTTCCTGACTGCCGATGCTTTCGGCGTCATGCCGCCGGTATCTAAGCTCACTCCTGAACAAGCCATGTATCACTTTCTGTCTGGCTACACTGCAAAGGTTGCAGGAACCGAACGGGGTATGGGAAATGAACCCCAGGCCACGTTCAGCACTTGCTTTGGCGCGCCGTTCATGGCGCAGCAACCATCGGTCTATGCAAACCTTTTGCGCGATAAATTAGCCAAACACAAAGCCGATTCCTGGCTCGTCAATACTGGCTGGAGCGGTGGACCGTATGGCGTTGGCAAGCGTGTCCCGATAGCGTTTACGCGTGCCATTATTCGAGCGATTCTCAATGGTAAGTTAGCCAAAGTTCCAACTAAGCCGGATCCCATATTCGGGCTGCACATTCCGGAGACCTGTGAAGGTGTTTCGACAGAAATTCTCCGCCCTAACCTGACGTGGAAGAACCCGGCAGACTACGATAAAAAAGCTCGTGAATTAGCTCAGCTATTTGAAAAGAACTTTGAGACCTTCGCGGCTACTGTCTCGCAGGAAGTCTGCGCAAGCGGCCCAAAAGCTGGATGACTGATCCAAAGTAATGCAGCCGCGGCATTAGGAACTGCATCTAATGTGTAGTGCAACGGAGGCGTTCATTGCAATTTGTGCAGAGTCTAATGGGGACTGCGGCGGTCATTTCAGGCTTGTTCATAGGAGCTTTGCAAGCGAACCAGCAGGGTGAACAAACGACTTCAATCCAGGTCAGCGGTAAGCTAATTCGGATCGTTGCCATTGGCGGTGAAACCACGGGCTGGGCGGTTCGATTAGCCGAGAAGACTCGCATTGATGATCAGGAATTGAATCAAATCGAAGTCGATCCGAAGCCGCGCAATATCAACCTTTCTCAGTTTCAAGACGCCGAAGTTGAAGTCACTGGAAATATTGTTCGGCGCAGAGGTGTTGAACGAAACAGCTATCCGGTCATTGTTATTGAGAGCATTCGCGGCCGATAACGATTCTACTCTTGACCGCCTGAATGGATTCAGATAATTTGTTCTTCAATGAACCTGATGGCGCTATCGTCTAGGGGTTAGGACGTGAGATTCTCAATCTCAAAACCCGGGTTCGATTCCCGGTAGCGCTACCAAGTTATTTCTTGTATTTACCGGTGCTTCAAGCACTTAGCCAATCCGACAATTTCTGTCAGTAATGCTCCATAACGCCCTATAGCTGCAAAAAGGGGGCACACCGGGGGGCACAGTGATTCGGAGCCGCTTTTTGCTCCAACGCCTCCCACTGTCCAACGCCTGAAAGCATTGAACGGGTTTTCAACTCAGCATTGCTATAATTGAGCGCATTTGAGGTTGTAGAGCAAGGAAGCGGATAGTGAAAACGAAGAAGCCGGAATCGCTGGACGAGATTGTTAGTCATAGTGCTGTTGTTCTAGCTGAACAGATTCAGAACGCGGCGATGTGAGCCAAGTCTGAAATGGACCTGCAAGTCGAAATCGCGGGCGCGCTGAAAGACTTTGCACAGCGCGCACAGATCAAACTGGAAGGACATCACAATGTCACCGTGGCGGAAGGCCGACCGGATTCGGTCTATGGCGCAGTCATCGTAGAATACAAGGAACCCG
>Ga0156170_1010_pt1 | contig 13003 bp, 8 predicted proteins | sample RifCSPlowO2_12_FD_107823 | JGI IMG/M metagenome (GOLD analysis project Ga0156170, IMG submission 107823) | Acidobacteria bacterium RIFCSPLOWO2_12_FULL_54_10
GGACGATAGGAGTTATAAACCTGGTTGGATCTGAGCGGGGTCTGTTTCATGAGGAGGACTTGAAAGTTCTCTACAGCATAGGAAGTCAGATTGTGGTGGCGCTGGAACGAGCGGAACTTCTCGGACAACTCGGAAGAAAGGTGGAAGAAAGAACAGCCGCGCTGACAGCGGAAATCGCCATGCGCGGGAGGGCTGAGGAGGCATTGCGAGCTAGCGAAGAGCGTTTGCGAGATTTTCTTGACAACGCCAACGACCTCATCCAGAGCGTCATGCCGGATGGTCGTTTTCTTTATGTGAACCGCTGCTGGCGGGAGAGCCTCGGATACAGCGAAGGCGAGATATCCAGCCTTTCGTTGTTCGACATCGTCCACCCCGACCACCGGGAAACCTGCAGGGTGTTGTTCAACCGTCTGCTCCGCGGAGATGCGATCAACAACATTGAAACAATGTTTGTAGCCAAAGACGGGCGAACCATTTACGTTTCCGGGAATGTCAACTGTTGCTTTGACGGTGGCACGCCGGTCGCTACCCGAGGCATCTTCCGTGACATCACCGAGCGCAAACGCGGCGAGGAGATGCTGCGGCGAAGTGAAGCACAGCTGAAGGAAGCCCAGCACATAGCGAAACTCGGGTACTGGGAATGGGATGTCGATACCGATACGGACTCCTGGTCTGAGGAGCTCTATCGGATTTTCGGCCGCGATCCGAACTTGCCTGCGCCGACTTACAAGGAGCATCCTTCGCTCTACACTGCCGAAAGCTGGGCGCTGCTGCAGAACGCCGTGGAGCGGGCCCTTGCCACCGGAGAGCCTTACGAGCTGGAGCTGGAGCTAATCCGCCCGGACGGAGACCACCGCTGGATCATTGCCCAGGGCGAGGCGGGAGTCCGGGGCGAGACGGGCCGGGTGTTGCGCCTTCATGGCATCGGACAGGACATCACCGAGCGCAAACGGCTCGAAGAGCAGTTCTTCCAAGCACAGAAGATGGAAAGCATCGGACGACTGGCCGGTGGCGTAGCCCATGACTTCAATAACCATTTGGGCGTTATTATCGGCTACAGCGAGCTGCTGCTGGAGCGTTTGGGACCCAACGACCCGCTGCGCAAGAATGCCGGAATGATCAAGGAAGCCGGGCTGCGATCCGCCTCACTGACCCGGCAGTTGCTGGCCTTCAGCCGGAAGCAGATATTGGAGCTTAGAATCTTGGACCTGAATGAGGTCGTCTCTGAGTTGGAGAAGATGCTCCTGCCCCTGATCGGGGAAGACATCGAATTGGTTACCTCGCTGGACCCGGTCCTAGGAAAAGTGAGGGGCGATTCAACTCAGATGGCACAGGTCATCATGAATCTGGCGGTCAACGCGCGCGATGCGATGCATCAAGGCGGCAAGCTCACCATTGAGACGACCAATGTCGACCTAGATGAAGCGTACACCAAAGCACACGTAACTGCCCACGCGGGCCCGTTTGTAATGCTGGCAGTGAGTGACACCGGCATTGGGATGGACAAGGAAACGCAATTGCACATGTTCGAGCCGTTCTTCACCACCAAGGAAAAGGGTAAGGGTACGGGGTTGGGCTTGGCGATGATCTATGGGATTGTCAAGCAAAGCGGGGGCTGGATCTGGGTCTACAGCGAAGTGGGACACGGTACAACCTTCAAGATTTACCTCCCACGGTTGGAAGGAGGCATCAGGGAGGCTGAGGCTAAAGCCTCACCTTCAGCTCTGATGAGAGAGGAAACCGTGCTTGTAGTAGAGGACGAAGGAATGCTTCGGGAATTGGCTTGCGAGTTCTTGCAGAGCGGTGGCTACACGGTGTTGGATGCCGCCAACGGTGCTGAAGCCATGGAGGTTTCCAAACGGCACCAGGGACCGATCCACTTGCTGATGACGGATGCGGTAATGCCAGGGATGAGCGGCCGCGAGCTGGCACAATTGCTACAGGGCCATCGCCCAGATATAAAAGTGCTGTATGTGTCTGGCTACACCGATGACATTGTGCTTCGTAACGGCCTGTTGGAACCGAATAGGGCTTTCCTTCAGAAGCCGTTTATGCGGGACGCCTTAGCGAAGAAGGTGCGCGAGGTGCTCGATGCCTAGGAGCGATTCATCGCACGACAACAGCGACGGAGCGTTATCATGACCGACGATCCCGTTATTCTTGTAACTATTGATGACGATCCACAGATGATCGACTTCATCACCGATACCCTGGCCGGAGAGGGTGTGGAAATTCTTGGGGAAACCGATCCCTCGAAGGGGCTGGAACTGATCTTACGTCATCGTCCTGCGGTGGTCCTCCTTGATCTGATGATGCCGCATTTAAATGGCATGGAAATCCTGGAGAAGGTCAAAGAGGCTGTGCCGGATGCGGAGGTCGCTCTCCTGACGGGGAATTACTCCACTGAATCGGCTGTGGAAGCGATCAAGATGGGTGCTAGCGACTACCTGGAAAAACCCATCTCCCCCCAAAAGTTGCGTAAGCGAATAGGACAGATGATTGAAGCGGTTCGTCAACGCCAGCAGGAGAGTACGCTCGAAGAAAATCTGGCCAAGCTGTCGATTTTCGAGGGTATGATTGGGCGTAGTCAAGCCATGCAGGGGCTATTTTCACGGATCCGACGGCTGGCCCCCCATTTTCAGACGGTTCTGGTGACTGGAGAGTCAGGCACGGGTAAGGAGCTTGCCGCCCGGGCGCTACATCGACTGGGATCAAAAGCCTCTGTACCCTTTGCGGTTTGCAATTGTTCCGCCATTCCGGAATCGCTGATCGAAAGCCAGTTGTTCGGTCATGTTAAGGGAGCCTTTACCGGCGCAGCTCAAGCTCAAGTCGGGATATTTGAATACGCTCAGGGGGGCACGGTCTTCCTGGATGAAATCGGCGATATGCCGCTGGCGGCACAAGCTAAGCTGCTGCGGGTGCTTCAGAACCGGGAAATCCAGCGTGTGGGATCTCCCGCCACCATTAAGCTGAATGTTCGAGTGGTGGCGGCCACCCACCGAGACTTACGAACCATGGTCGCCGCCAAACAGTTTCGTGAGGATCTTTACTATCGGCTCACCGTTGCGGAACTCGCCGTGCCCCCCCTTCGGGAACGAAAAGAAGATATTCCTCTGCTTGTACGGCATATCTTGCGTCGTTTTTCTCAAGAAGGTACCAAACCCATCTCCGGTATCACTCGGCGTGCGGAGGAGGTGCTGGCGGCCTACCCGTGGCCCGGCAATGTGCGGGAACTTGAAAATGTGTTTACCCACGCTTGTATTGAGGCGACAAACGAAACGATTGATGTGCGGGATCTCCCCAGCCAACGGCTGCAAACCGTGGCGCAACCAACCAGTTTTGGGGACACAAGGGATCCACAACCGCTAAAATTAGAAGACCTCGCCCGCTGGCACGCCCGCCGTATCCTGGAGCGGCTCGCCGGCAACAAGGTGAAAACAGCCGAGACCCTCGGCATCAGCCGCAGCCGACTCTACAGCCTTCTTTCGGGGGGCGATTTAGAAGCGGAGCCGGACAACCTTGATGTCGGCAAATCCGCATTTCTTGACTTTGATTCTGACCCTTCCCATTAGACCGGATGTGGTACTTGAACGAGCCGCTCTAGATGGCCTTTAGGAAGCCAGTTTAGAACTGTACCAAATTATTGGTGCATCCTTAGCTTGCTATTCCCCAGCCCCCAGGTTTTTCCTAGCCCCTGACATCGTCTGAAACCCCCCAACGAATCCACCCATCGCACAGTGATCCAGAGCAACGGGTTTGGCAAACATTCCCTCTGATACTGACTTCATCGAGTACAGTTGTCTCTGAGGAAGACAATTCAGCAATGAGAATGCGCTGTTCATTGGCCGTGCGTGTTTCTCTAACGCGCTTGTTGTCTTTAAGTTGGATAGCAGTAACGCAAATGGTACGCACCTTGCTTTCATTAGATCACAGCCGCAGGAAAGAGGAACCAAAATTGATTGCCGAAAAATTGAAATCCACCCGATCAGGGATCATGCCAACAGGATACAGGCCCATCGTCCTAATCGCCGACGACTTGGATGAGAACCGCGCTTTTTATTCCGACTTACTGGAAGACGACGGTTACCAAGTGCTTACAGCCGAGGATGGCTTCCAGGCCCTGGAATTAATTCGCACCTACCCTATCGATCTAGCGTTGGTCGACGTGATGATGCCTAAGCTGTCGGGGTTGGCGGTATGTAGCCAGATCAAGGCCGACCCGGCTACCTGCCTGATACCGGTTGTGCTCATCACCGGGTGCGGTGCGCAGGACCGCGTGGACGGAATCGAGCGAGGAGCGGATGACTTTCTGACCAAGCCCATCAACCGACGGGAGTTGCTAGCCCGGGTTCGCTCACTGATGCGCATTAAACGGCTCACTGACGATCTCGAGCGGGCCGAAACGGTGCTGTTCAGCTTGGCGCGTAGTATCGAGGCCAAAGACGTTTACACCAAAGAGCACTGCGACCATTTGTCAGAGTATGCGGTTGCTCTAGGAACGCGACTTGGATTGCCGGATGAACAGGTAGTGGCTTTGCGTCGCGGAGGGATTGTTCACGACATCGGGAAAGTGGCCGTGCCCGAACACATCCTGCTCAAGCCCGGTCCGCTGACGGCGGAAGAGCGGCGGATCATGGAGCAGCACCCCTTGGTGGGCGAAGAAATCTGCTCCCCCCTCAAGTCGTTTGGAGCGGTGTTGCCTATTATCCGTTATCACCACGAAAAGTTGGATGGGTCCGGCTATCCGGACGGTTTGGTGGGAGACGAGATTCCGCTGACTGCACGGATCATGGCTACGGTGGATGTATACGACGCACTCACTACCGATCGGCCATACCGAAGCGCAATGCCCCGAGATAGTGCATTCATCGAAATGTGGCGAGAGGTTGACCTGGGCTGGTGGGACGGTTCGTTGGTGGAAGAGTTTGAAAGATTGATCAATAGTTAATCGTGAATATCATGGAGGTAAATATGTCCGCAATAGGCGTTCTAACAATGGTAAATCAAAAGGAATCTCAACCCGATGCACAGCCCAAGCAAGAAATGCTGAATTGGGATGCAGTGGAAAGGCTGGATTGGCATTTGTGGACGCTGAGCATCCTGCTGATCTTTGTGCTGGGAATTAGTCTGTTGAGCTTCATGTTTCCCAGCGTATTCTGGGTGACTTCTAACTCTACTTTGGACTCTTCGCAGCGAGCCTTCATTGGCTTTTGCACTTTGATGGGTCTGACGCTCATCTACCTGTTTCAGCGCCAATCAACCGTTCGTAAGCTTAAACGCCAGCTGTATGAAGCGCGGGTGGCCATGGCTACCGCTGAGCGAGTAGCCGTTGCGGATGCCTTTCTCAATCTTCCAGGATCGGATCAGTTCCATGACACGCTGGCCATGGAATACCGGCGGGCTTCCACTTTAGGTGCGCATCTGGCTGGCGTTTTGCTCACTGCCCCTAAGTCATCGTCTGAAACGATAGGCTCCATGACGAGGCGGATCCGTATTACGCTCCGGCAAGGAGAAAAAATGTTCCGAATTTCCGACCACTCCTTGGGCATCATTCTCCCCAAGATGAAGCTGGCTGAAGTTCGGTCCTTCCTTTGGCAAATTGAAAGCTCAGCTGAGATCTCCAATCTGGAGATTGAAACAAGATCCACCGTTTATCCGGAAGAAGTTTCCAGCCTTTCTGAAATGGAGGGTTGCTTGCGGGGAATGGAAGCGCGGGGCTGATTCCGGCAAGACCGCCGGTTTTTTTCAAGCGCTCCCGGTAAAATTTGCAGGAGGTTCCACATCAAAATGAAAAAGGAAAACAGCCCAATGAACTGTATCTCTTGTTTGTGCCGGGAAAAAAATCTTGTCCTCTTTGTATTGCTGATTGCCGTGGCAGAAGTAATGGCGCACTATCTTCTGGAATTTTTAGGGGTTGCTGCCGGCTTTTGGAGTCCCATCGTAGACGCAGCGTTACTTGTGGCCATAATAATTCCCATAATTTTCAAATGGGACTGTAAGTTGCGGATCACCGAAGAACGCTACCAACTATTGTTTGAATCCACTCCCGACCCGAATTTCGTTTTTGACCGGGAAACTCTGAAATTTCTGGCTGTGAATGAATCGGCTATTCGCGTCTATGGGTACACGCGGGATGAATTCCGCAACATGACCCTCAAGGACATCCGGCCACAAAGTGAAGTACCCCGCCTGCTGGAGAAGCTGGCCAAGGATTCCCTGGACGGGATTTCCAAAAGCCTATCGAAGCACCGAAAAAAAGATGGGACGACTATTGACGTCGAAGTATTTGGACAGTGGATCAATTTCGATGGAAAACAGGCCAAGCTGATTGTCGTTAAGGACATTACTGACCGCCTACGTATCGAGGCAGATTTCCGTAAGGCTAAAGACATTGCTGAAGAAGCCAGCCGCGCCAAGAGCGAATTCCTCGCCAATATGAGCCACGAAATTCGCACCCCGATGAACGGTATCCTCGGCATGACCGAGCTGACCTTGCTTACCGATTTGACCTCCGAACAGCGCGAATACCTTTCCATGGTCCAGTCCTCCGCGAATTCCCTGTTGCGGATCATCAATGACATCCTCGATTTTTCTAAGATCGAAGCCAGAAAACTTAGCCTGGATTCGATCGGATTCCGACTGGGCGAATCTCTGACAGACATCATGAAGGCACTGGCCTTGCAGGCGCACAAGAAGGGCCTGGAGCTGGCTATTCGCATTTCTCCCGACGTGCCGGATGCTCTGGTCGGTGATCCAGCCCGGTTGCGCCAGATTCTGGTCAATCTCGTGGGTAATGCTACCAAGTTCACAGAGCAGGGAGAGATCGTTGTGGAAGTGGAGACGGATGTGAAGACGGAAAGTGAAACCCAGCTGCGCTTCTCCGTTACTGACACTGGAATCGGAATTGCGCCGGAACAGCAGGCTCACATCTTCGATGCCTTTGCACAGGCAGACAGCTCCGTTACCCGCAAGTACGGCGGGACCGGACTCGGACTGACGATCTGTTCTCATTTAATCGGTTTAATGGGAGGACGAATTTGGCTGGAGAGTAAGCCAGGAAAAGGATCCGTGTTCTATTTCACCGCCCGTTGCCGGTTACAAGAAACCCCGGTTGCACAACCTACTTTACCGGCTCTGAGAGATTTGCGCGGACTGCCGGTGCTGGTGGTGGACGACAATGACACCAATCGCCGCATCTTGGAAGAGATGCTGGCCAATGCGGGGATGTGCCCAACGGTGGCAGAAAGCGGGGCGGCCGCGTTGGCCGCGCTGGAGCAAACCCAGCAATCAGGGAATCCGTTCACGCTGCTATTGCTAGACAGCAACATGCCAGGGATGGATGGATTTGCGGTGGCGGCGCGAATCAAGGAACAACGCGGCCTACTCACGCCCACGATCATGATGCTGACCTCAGAGGATCGCATGGGAGACTCTACTCGTTGCCAGGAACTGGGGATTGCGGCTTATATAACCAAACCCATTGGGCAAAACGAACTTCTGGAGCGCATCCGGCAATGTCTTGGGAACGCCTCGCAGACTCTTCCCAGAGCCAGAATGACAGCGACGAGGACCGAAGGTCAGCAGCAGCTCAGAATTCTATTGGCAGAGGACAACCCGGTCAATCAAATCGTAGTCTCGCGCATACTGGAGAAACGAGGCCATTCTGTGCGGATCGCGGCGAACGGCCAGGAAGCGCTGTCTGCTTGGCAAACCGAGCCCTTTGATTTGATCCTGATGGATGTGCAAATGCCGGTGCTCGATGGACTCAAGGCGACGGCGGCCATTCGGGAAAAGGAAGCAGTGTCAGGTTGCCATATTCCGATCTTCGCTATGACCGCCCATGCTCTGAAGGGAGACGAAGAACGTTGTCTGCAAGCCGGCATGGACCGCTATCTCACTAAACCCTTGGACACAGCAAAGCTTTACGAAGCAATTGACAACCTGTGTGGAGTCCAAGTGCAAACTAAAGTCCGTCGGCCAGAGGTAACTGAATCCAACCAGGTGGTGGACCACAAGCAATTGCTGGAGCGGATGAACGGAGACGAGGACCTTCTACGAGAAGCGGTTACCGTATTCCTGCAGGATTATCCGAAGCGACTGGCAGAGATGAGCGATGCTCTGGCAATACGGGATACCGAGGCGCTGGAGCGTGCCGCGCATACCCTGCGTGGGGCCGTCGGAAATTTCGCTACGGGGCGGGCGTTTGCGGCTGCGATGGAACTTGAGGAGATGGGTAAGCTGGGCAGGCTGGACCAAGCCGACTCGGCATACGCATTGCTCCGGCGAGAGATCGAACAATTCGATTCAGCCCTGACCCGCATCGTGACTGTAGAAACATGTTAGAGAGGAAGAAACCATGAAACACGAGGAACATCATATAAAGATATTGGTTGCCGAGGATGATCCCACTTCCCGCCGCATCCTGGAAGTGTTCTTGAACAAGTTAGGGTATGAGGTCACCGCAGTGTGCAATGGGAAGGAAGCGCTCCAGGTGCTTCAAAGTGAGGATGCTCCTACGTTGGCCATTTTGGACTGGATGATGCCTGAAGTGAGTGGCACTGAGGTGTGCCAGGCGATCCGGCGAGACCGGCGGGATTTGTACACGTATATTCTCCTCTTAACCGCCAGAACTCAGAAGGCCAATATCATCGAAGGTCTGGAAGCCGGGGCCGACGATTACATTCAGAAGCCCTTCGATCTTGATGAGCTCCGAGTCCGCCTCCGAACAGGCTGCCGCCTTCTGCAATTGCATGAGCAGTTAATTGCCTCTCGCGAGGCGTATCACCAACAAGCCTCGCATGATTCCCTCACGGGATTGTGGAATCACAATGAGATACTCTCGCTCGCCGAGCGCGAACTTGCCCGGTCACGTCGCGAAGGAACATCGGTTGGTTTGATTCTCGCAGATCTCGATCACTTCAAAAAGATCAATGACCGGTTCGGCCACCTCGCGGGAGATGCGGTGTTGTGCGAGGTAACCCAGAGGCTGTCCGCTGCCGTTCGGCCGTATGATTTCATCGGGCGTTTTGGCGGAGAAGAATTCCTGCTGGTGATTACAGGATGCGATGCTATCGACGTCTGCAACCATGCTGAACGTCTCCGCGCCTGCATTGCCAACGAACCGGTCGTCACGTCGGCGGGTCCCATTGCTGTAAGCCTTAGCCTCGGCGCTGTATCTACTGATGCCTTTAGTGAAGAAACCGCCGAGTCGTTGCTCGAGATGGCGGACCAGGCTCTATATCGCTCTAAAGCCAAGGGGCGGAATCAAGTTTCAATTGCTCCAGAGTTAGAAACGATTTCTTGCTTGTGAGAACTTTTGAAGGAACCGGGCCACGCAGCACCACACCTTTAGGCAAATCAATCTAAATTCAGCCCATCAGTGCTCTCTCTTTTCATGATCGCTCTCGTGGGAGCAGTTTTGAAACTCCTTGTTTTTCGGAGAAGGCAGTTCCATGTTTTTAGCCGTCATGCGTCTACTCAAGTGGAGTTCCGCCCTGGTTGTATGACCACGTCAATGTAGTTTCCAACGGGGACCTGTAGCTGCAGATTTCACTGACTCTGAACTACGGTGCAACGGACGCTTCACAATTCGATACTCCGTGATGTTTGAATGCCGAACAACTTGTCGTTCAGAAATACAGCGGTTTGAAATGCTTGTTTAGACACCTCATCTGATCTGCTTTAATCCATAGAAAACAACGGGAAAGTTGAAGGTCGCAACGGCGTCATCGTGGTGTTGCGATTGCCCTTAGATAGGGCATGAAAACACAAATACAGCACCACGAATCAAAGAGGCTAATCAGAACAAATCGTCGAATCGTAGCAGGCATGTACGTAGTTGTGGCCATGCTTGGATTGTCTTGGTTTTCCATTCATGCTCACGCCGTGGGGGCAAATGCGGAGCCCTATGAACTTCAGCAGCCAAACGGTATTCGTTTTTGGGCACGCTCTTGGGGAGACGAGTGGCAGAATGGGACGGAGACGACTGACGGTTACACCATCCTAAACGATCGGACTAACGGCTGGTGGGCCTTTGCCGCGAGAGACGGCCAGGGTAACCTGGTTCCTTCCACTCGCAGAGTCGGAGAACTCGTTCCCTCGACCACTCCGCGTTACCTGCGTGCAGACAGTCCAACTTCTGTTTCAATGCAACAACTCCGAAGCGGCCAGGCATTGACATCTGCTGCGGAAATGCCAGTGGTGACCGGCAACCACAAGCTCCTCGTAATTGTCGTCGATTTTACTCCCTCGATCAGCCTAGGAACGACCGAACAAGATTGGGAACAGTTTTTCTACAGCGGCGGACTTCCGAATGCACCTCGCAGCGTAAATGAATATTGGCGGCAGGCTTCGTATGAGTCGATGTCGTTGGAACCCGCAGCAGAGTCCTACGGGTCTTTGAATAACGGTATTGTTGCTGTCACATTACAGCATCCTCATCCCGATTCAGAGCCAGGCATTTCTATCAGTTCTTCCAGTGCAAGAATCGTGCGCGATGCCATTTATGCTGCCGATCCCTACGTAAATTTCGCAAGCTTGGATAAGAACCAAGACCAATTCCTGACGACGGATGAGGTTCACATTTTCCTCGTCATTAGAGGCTATGAACAATCTTACGGCGGGAGCGCAACTTGTTCCGACAAGCCACACGTCTGGGCGCATCGAAGCTCGGTGTGGAACAATGACCTGGTTCCCGTCGTGGATAACGTTAGTGTAGCAGCCGGCTCGGGGTGGTCCTCGACGGAAGTAAAGCAAGGAGGCTATTTGCTGATGGGAGAATGGCATTGCAGTTCTGCATGGGACACGCCAGGTCACATGGCTACAATTGGAGTAGCCGTACACGAGCTGGGGCACGACATCGGTATGGGCGCTCCCGATCTCTACGACACCATGACCTCTTTCGGAACCTCCTCAAACGGAATTGGAAAGTGGTCCCTGATGGCGTCTGGTTCCTGGAACGGAAAAGCAGTATCGGGTTTGTACGGGACGCATCCGGCGTTACCCGACCCTTGGGTCCGTTCTCTGTTCGGATTTATTACTCCAGAGGAATTGCTTGCATCAACTCCCGCCACACTGCCGCAAATCGAATCGGCGGTTGGTACGAATCGAGGTGTTCTTCAAGTCCTCCCAAATCCTGGCGGGGTTGACTGGGTGAAGGGTAGGCAATCCGGCATGGGTGAGTATTTCCTGATCGAGAATCGCCAGCGTACAGGGTACTTCGATATTGCTCTGCCCGGCGATGGTGTGCTCATTTGGCATGTGGACGAATCTGCACTTAGCTTTAACATGTTCGCAAACTCGGACGAAGGCACTGCCCCGCCGGGAAATTCCCGCTTGGTGACGCTTGTGCAGGCAGACGGCCGTTTTGATCTGGAATGCTACTCCAACCCACCCTACTCTTCCCGTTGCAACGAAGGAGACAACACAGATCCCTGGAAGATCGGCGGGGCAACCACCTTCAGCGATGCTTCTACACCTAATAGCCGGCTATGGGATGGAACAACCACCGGATGGAGTTTAATGAATATCAGCAGTTCAGCACCTATTATGTCTGCCTTCACATTCGTTCATGGCTCCGCTAATGTCATTCCCACATTGCAACCGGACAGTGTAGTGAATGCCGCCACGTTCCGCCCATCCTCGGATATTAACGGAGCTTTGTCGCCTGGGACTATCGTATCTATATTTGGCTTAGAACTGGCGGCTTTCCCAATTTCCAATAACACCGTTCCGGTAGCTACGACCTTGGGTGAAACGAGCGTGTATTTCAATGGATTGCCTGCACCACTTTTCTACGTTTCCAATTCACAGATTAATGCCCAAGTCCCCTACGAGGTTGCCATCGGGACCGCTACTCTTCAGGTGCAACGTGGCACGATGAAATCTGCGGTACAGACAATCCGCATCGTTCCGGTGTCGCCGGGTATCTTCCGCTTAATTGCGCAAGGAGTCGAAGTCGGGGCCATTCTCCACGCTGACACCGCGCAGTTGGTCACTAGGGAGAATCCAGCCAGACCAGGCGAGTTCCTTTCCATCTATGCGACCGGGTTAGGATCTCTCAGGCAACAAGTTTCCGCTGAAAGAGTCACTCAAAATGCCCCGATGGAGACAGTAATCCTGCCGCTTGTAAATATATCCAATATTCCCGTTCGAGTAACATATTCTGGCATAGCCCCTGGTTTGACTGGCGTTTATCAGGTGAATGTTCAGGTGCCAGAGAATATTCCAGCGGGTTCTCATTCCGTCCAAATATTCATCAATAGTGTCTCGAGTAACTTGGTCCCCATTATACTTGCCAGATAGTAGGGAGTGAGCCCTCATAAATTCGAACCAACGAGAGAGCATTACGTGGTTTGCAGGCTTTTCAATCATCGGTAAGACTCGCCGGTTTCAGATTCGTAAACTCTTGGACTGACGAACGAAGGACCCTAAGATTCCATCGCATAAGACGGTTGTAAAAGTGTGACTTCTCCAAATCACCGGACTCCATTGTGACTCCATTCAGCAGGAGCTTATCAATAGTGGTCCGGAAGTAGTAATTCCCAAGGGTGTAGCAGCGATTATTAATGAGGCCGGTGTCAAAGTCGGAACCGCTTCATTTCCCGATAGTCGGCTGCTTCCGGGAGAGCGGCTCGTATTCACCGCGGACTGCCCTTTTCAATTGAAGCCGGGCCTCTATCGGGTTATCACTTCGTTTCAGTACCAAGGCAAGATTGTTACTACAGAATCATCTTTTGGGAATTATGTATTTGACTTCTATTCACTGTTTTCTGCTTTCTCTTTTTGAGTTCAGCTTCCTGCCGCGAACCGCCTTTTTCTTCTTCTTCTTTTTCCGCGAAGGTCCGTAGGTGAGCACTACGCCAAGCATTTTGTTTAACGCCCTTAGCTCGTTCATGCCGTCAATTCCTTGTAGGTGATGTGCGATCCGAAACAGGCCGTCACGAGACTCGCCAGGCGATCCAAAGTATGCCGTTTCACATCGCCTTCATTCAGCCGGAAAGTA
>Ga0156170_1033_pt1 | contig 12996 bp, 11 predicted proteins | sample RifCSPlowO2_12_FD_107823 | JGI IMG/M metagenome (GOLD analysis project Ga0156170, IMG submission 107823) | Acidobacteria bacterium RIFCSPLOWO2_12_FULL_54_10
ACTTCAAGAGACTTTAAGTCGATTCAAAGCGGATGAAGATCGCATGTCAGGCATCATTACAAATAGAACTTCTATCCAACGTGAAGAACTTTCAAACTTATATCAGCAAGGCAATTCTGTCGGATTGCCCTATGCAAAGGAAAAAGGCTTGATTCAAGACATACGTGAGGCTAAGGTTGAACCAGGTTCGCCACTAATTTCATGTAACTTCACAGGATAAATTATCTGTGCTAAAAGTATGTCTTTCACAATGTAGGCTTGGCCAGAATTATTAATTGAACTAACCATTATTCACACAAATTTCCCCACCACCATCGCCTCCACTCCATCCACCCGCTCAAAGACCGGAACATTCGTAATCAGTCCCGTCGCATGTCCGTGAACAGCGGTAGCCGCCTGAATTGCATCCGGCGTTCGCAAGCGATATTGCGCGCGGTACCGTGCTGCCAAATCCGCAATCTCTAAGCTCGGCGCGATCCATTCAAGATGCGGATAAGAAGACAGCAACCCGTAGTACTCATCCACCCGCTGTTCATTGGAATCGCGGTAAGGCTGTACCAGCAATTCGGTCATCGTGATCGTGGACGTTACCGCTCTGGAGCCGGATTGTTCCAGCCATCTAAAGATGTGATCGGTGAAGGGAAGATACCGCGCATTGCCTTCCAACTGGTAAATGAAAATGCTGGTATCGAGAGCAATCCTGTGGTGTTTGGATAGAAAGCTGCGGAGACGGTTTAGTCCCAACTCTCCCGTTCCTTTTTGAGATGCGTCCTGGGAAATTTCCCGCGAGCGATCCCACGGATCGCGGCATGATGGGCTTTGGGCTTCTGCAGGACAATCACCCGCTCGCCGCGAACTACCACGAGCAACTTATCCCCGGGCTTCACCTGCAAGGCCTCGCGAGCTTCCTGCGGGATCACGATTTGATTCTTCGTGGATAGAGTGGATTCTTTCATCGCTTTACATTATATCACAAAGTAAAGGCCCTGCTTCTTCATGTTGTCAGGGGATGCAATCGGCTGCGCTTTACCCTTTCCTCGCCGCCACCATCTCCAAAAAATTCTTGAGCAGCTTCGGGCCGACGGCGGTCAGAATCGATTCCGGGTGGAACTGCACTCCTTCCACAAGCATTTGCTTGTGCCGCAGGCCCATGATTACGCCGTCTTTGGTGTGCGCGGAGGCTTCCAGCGCATCCGGAAAACTTTTCTTCTCCACCACCAGCGAGTGATACCGCGCCGCCGGAAACGACTGCGGTAACCCGTGAAAAATCGTCTTGCCGTCGTGCAGCACTTCGGTCGTCTTGCCGTGCACTAACGACGGTGCCGCCACCACCTTGCCGCCGAAGACTTGTCCGATAGCCTGATGCCCCAGGCACACGCCCAGGATCGGCGTTTTGCCCGCGAAGTGCCGGATCGTTTCCAATAGAATCCCTGAATCCTCCGGCCTGCCTGGTCCGGGCGACAGCACAATCGCCTCCGGCTTCATCGCCTCAATCTCCTCAACCGTCGTCTGATCGTTGCGCCGCACTTCCAGCTTCGCACCCAGGTTGCCCAGAAACTGCACCAGGTTGTAGGTGAACGAATCGTAGTTGTCGAGCACGAAGATCATCTGCGCCCGCTCCTTGCCTGGGCCGCGCGCGGTTTGCGCTTCGGCGCTTTCTTCTTCTTCGCGCCGCCCGCCTCCGCGATCTCAATCGCCTTCAGCATCGCTTTACCTTTGTTGATTGTCTCCTCGTACTCGCGCTCCGGCACCGAGTCGGCCACGATCCCCGCGCCCACCTGCACGTAGGCTTTGCCGTCAGTGACCACAATCGTGCGAATGGCGATGCACGAGTTGAGATTTCCTGAGAAGTCCATGTACATCACGGACCCCGCGTACACGCCGCGCCGCGTCGGCTCCAACTCGGAGATGATCTGCATGGCGCGCACCTTCGGCGCTCCCGACACCGTGCCCGCCGGGAAGCACGCCCACAGCGTGTCCCACGCATCGAGGTCGGGACGGAGCTTGCCCTTCACGCTCGACACCAGATGCATCACGTGCGAGTACCTCTCCACGAACATGAAGCTCGGTACTTCCACCGTGCCGAAGCGGCACACCCGCCCCACATCGTTGCGCCCGAGGTCCACCAGCATCACATGCTCCGCGCGCTCTTTTTCGTCAGCGAGCAATTCGCGCTCCAGGTCTTTGTCCTCCGCCAGGTCCTTGCCGCGCCGCCGCGTCCCGGCGATAGGCCGGTACTCGACGTCCTCTCCGGTAACTTTCACAAGCATTTCCGGCGACGACCCAACCACGCAATCTTTTCCCATTCGCAGGAAGTACAAATACGGCGCCGGATTCACTCGACGCAACGCCCTGTAAATCTCAAACGGTTTAACCGTGATATTCGCTTCCAACCGTTGCGACAAAACCACCTGAAAAATGTCTCCGGCCGTGATGTGCTCCTTGGCTTTCAGAACCTGTTTCTCAAACTGCTTTTTTGTCACATTGGAGCGAACCGAGGGAATTGCGTTTGTTGATTTTGCCGAGTTTGTAGTGGAAACCGAGAGAACCGAGGGAACCGATAATTTTCGCCCCTCGATTTCGAGCTTCAACGGAGCTTGCAGCTTCCGTTCAATTCTTTGAATTTCTTCTTCCGCCGCCTTGTACGCCTCACGCAAATCTCGCTTTGTTGCACCCGTTTCGCACCGCACATTGCACAAAATAATAATTTGATGTTTCACATGGTCAAATACCAACAGAGTGGTGCAAAACATCAGAATCGCATCTGGCATCGCGCGCTTAACTCTCTCAGGCTCAGGTAGATGCACTGGTTCCAGTTGGCTGACCAAATCATAGGCGATATAGCCCACTGCACCTGCGCTGAACGGCGGCAAAGTGGGAATGCGCACCGGCTTGATGGTTGCAAGCATGTTCTTGCTCACCTCCATCAAGCTGCCTGGAATCTTCTTGGATTTGCCCTTTTCGATAATTTCGACTGTCCCATTCTGTTTCTGATTTGTGCTGCGTTTTCCATCCGGCAGCCAGTAGCGAAGGATCATCATTGGATCAGACCCGAGATACGTATAGCGAGCAATGTTTTCGCCCCCTTCGACGCTTTCCAGCAAAAAAGAAAAGTCGTTGTCAGGTCGCTTCGAGCGATCCTGCGTTTGCGTCAATTTGAGGTATGCAGAGACTGGTGTTAGCAAATCTGCTGGAACACTCGTCCACACGGGGACAAGATTTCCATGCTTCGCAAGACGGAGAAATTCATTGGTTTCAGGGAAGATCATGACACATCATCGTTGGGCATTCTGCTGCTGTAATTGAAATTGTTTCAACTCATCCATGGCCACTCGCCGCATGAGCGGAAGAGGCGCTTTCTCGCCGGTCCAGTGTTCAAATTGGCCGGCGGCCTGCACCAGAAACATTTCCATGCCGGAAATTGTACGGCAACCTAACTGGCGGGCGATTTTAAGCAGCCTTGTTTCCACCGGATTGTAGATTAAATCAAATACAGTACTTGCGTTGATCTGATCCGCTTGCAGGAAGGACTCCTCCGTCTGAGGCCACATTCCCACCGGTGTGGCATGGATCAGGAGATCAAAATTTTCATCTGTCAAAGACGCAACTGTAATTGCTTGCCCCCCCTTTTCCCGAGCCAGTTTTTTAGCTTTCGCATGATTTCTGCCGGCGACGAAAATGTTAGGGCACCGCAATATTTGCAAAGCGATCACAGCACCCCGGGCGGCGCCCCCCGTCCCCACTACCACAGCCCGGAAGTCCGGAGGAAGCGTATCGTTTTCTGACAACCCGTAAGCATGGCGGAGGGGCACCAGGATTCCATCTATATCAGTATTGATAGCCTCCCATTTACCTCGGTGAATACGCACGGTATTCGCTGCGCCGGTTTTCAGAGTCGTTTTGTCCGCTTTGTCCGCCATGCGAAGAATTGCTTCCTTGTGAGGAATGGTCACGCTGAAGCCCGACAGCGGATATTTAGCGGCTGCTTTCCTGAAGTCTTTCAGGTCGGATGCCAGCAATGGCAGGTAAACAGCATCGATTTTTTTTGCGCGAAATGAGGCATTGTGAATTGCTGCTCCTAATGAGTGTTTGACGGGATTGCCCAGCAATCCAAAGATAGCGGTGCGACGGTTGAGTTTATCCGCCCTGTAATCATTGAGTAATTTGTCCGAGTCGATTTGCCCCGGCGCCGCGAGCAGGCTAGGAGCTTTCTGAGGGCAGGAGGCATACAGGAATGCGCTGCCGCGTGAGAGCGCTAAAACCCGGCTAGGCACTCCGGCATCGCCCATGCAGAAGGCAATCCATTTCCCTTGTTCGCCGGGTCGCTTTTTCACCGATTGAAGAAAATCCAATGCAATGAGATTATCTGACTGCCGGTTTGCCGTGCCCACCAATTTGTAGTAGTCGGCGGGGAAGCGGAGTAACTGGCGCATTGCTTTATCAATTACTGGCATCGAAACAAAATCATGATAGGACACAATGAGCAGAGCATCTCTCCGGAGTACAGCCACTGCTTGTTCCCGTGCAATTAACGCGGACTCAACTTCAAGGTCAACTATCCGGCAGCCTGCGGCGGCGGCATTGATCAAAATTTCTATTTGATCTGCTACCGATCCGCGGTACAGGCCTCCGTTCTGCATTCTGCGGCAGGTGGCTTGCAACAAAGGAGTATCCTTTGCTTTAGGGCCAGCCTTGCGTTTCAAAAGTAATGGGATGAGAGGCAGGACTTCCCTGGGCTCGTTGACCCAGTCTAATCGTAGCTCTATAAAGGAACCGTGTCTTAAAGCAGTCTCTGCGTTCTCCATTAGTTCTCGCGGGGAATGACCGGTAACAGAGATGCATATCTGAGGAATGTGAAGCTGGTTTTTCATAAGAACCAATGGCTATCATACGGGAATTAGAATATCGGTGTCGAGCGCGCACACAAAACAGTGGGACTCAATCTTGTTTATGAGTGAATGAAATTTCGTTAATAGACATTCCTTTGAGGAATTTGGGCGGCTTTTTGCCTACTCCTGGACACGATGATGTGTTACTCTGTGTTCAAGAACCCAGCGCGGAATTATTCATGTCAAATAGGAGCATGACCCCAAGGGGTTCTCTTTTTGTTTGTCTGCTGTTTGTGATCCTTATGGTCACTGGGGCATACGCTTTGCAATTTTCCATCCCGATACTGGATGAGACTGCTGAAAATGAGCAACCTGAAGGTCCGTGGGACCAGTTTGAATTTGTTTTTGCCCGGCTGGCATTTAGTTTTCCTGATTTACGATTAAACCAGGGGCATACCTGGGATGTCGACTGGCCTAAAGCCGAACGACAGTTTTTGCTGGGAGTCCTGCGATGGACGAATCTTCAGGCAAGGCGGCAAGAACAGGTTCTGAATTCGTTGGATGCCAAGCTGGTTGATTTTCCATTCCTTTACGCCGTTGAGGTAGGTTATATGACGCTTTCAGATCAAGAAGCGGCGAGCCTGAGAGAATACCTGCTTCGGGGAGGGATGCTGGTCGTCGATGATTTTCACGGCACCAAAGAATGGGAAGCTTTTGAGCGACAGATGAATAAGGTCTTCCCCGATCGGAAAATCCACGATGTGGAAATATCCGATCCGATTTTTCATTGCTTCTTTGATATCAATGAAAAGATGCAGGTGCCGGGATTGCAATATTTGTACAGCGGACGAAAATACGAACAAGACGGTATTACCCCTCACTACCGAGCTATTTACGACGACGATGGCCGGATCATGGTGATGATTAATTTTAATTCGGACCTGGGCGACGCCTGGGAATGGGCGGATTTGCCGGAATATTCAGAAATTTATACTTCCTATGCATACCGGCTGGGAGTTAATTACATCATATATGCGATGACTCATTAGGTTTGAGCATGCGTCGTGATGTCGAATCGATTTATAAGGCAAATGAGGAATTAGGCCTCACATGTGGGATTCGATTTTTAGTTTTCTATTCAAATATCCGCCAGTAGCCTTTTCACGTGGGCGGCTGACCCTGGCATCAGCCTGGCCTGATTGGGTATTGGTCTTATTCATTTTGCTGGCGGCTGCCGCGGTGGGTATTGTTTTGTGGAAATTTAGACCCAAGTTGGAATTCCTGCAAAAGACCTTGGTCGGGGTTCTGCAATTTCTAACGCTGGCAATCCTGTTACTTCTGCTCTGGCGTCCATCTTTGGTGCTTTCTGTTTTGGTGCCGCAGCGCAACGTGTTGGCTGTACTTGTAGATGATTCTTCCAGCATGTCCAGGATGGAGGGCGATACGCGCAGATTGGATGAAGTCAAGGGAGCGCTTGACGATGCGGGGCCTTTGCTTAGCCAGCTTCGCGAAAAATTCCAAGTGCGCTTGTATAGGTTTTCCGATGAGGTGAATCGAATTGCATCGGCGCAGGAGTTGCAGGGTGCAGGGTCAGCGTCTCATGTGGAAGATTCGCTTGCGAAGACTTACTCTGAACTCCGTCAACTTCCGCTGGCAGGAATCGTGGTAGTCAGCGATGGAGCGCAAAACGGTCCCACTGCCTCACTCGATGCGATGGCGGAAATGCAGGCGCGCCGAATTCCGATTTACACGCTCGGTGTAGGTGAACAGGAATTCGATCAAGATCTGCAAATAGACGATGTCGTGCTGCCTGCATCCGTATTGCCGGAATCTTCCGTCGTCGCCACGGTGACCGTTAAACAAAATGGTTTTATCGGGCACAAGGGCAAACTGGAGCTGCGCGATGGGAATTCCATCCTAAAAACCAAGGAGATTGACTTTGGACCGGCTGAAATCCAGACCGTGCAAATGAATTTCACTCCACGGACCAAGGGGCTGCGCGAATTCACCGTATCCATCGCGCCGCTGGATGGAGAATCTATTACGCAAAACAACAGCCAGTCGAGGCTGGTGGAAGTGCAAGAGCGAACCGCGAAAGTCCTTTACATCGAGGGGGAGCCACGATGGGAGTTCAAGTTTATTCGCCGCGCGATGGACGATGATAAAAACCTTCGCCTGGTTAGCCTGCTGCGAACATCTCCCAACAAGTTCTACCGGCAAGGCGTTGAGGACGAAAAAGAACTTGCAGAGGGCTTGCCGCCGAAGAAAGAACTGTTCCGTTATGAAGGCATTGTTCTCGGCAGCATCGATGCGTCATTTTTCTCTCCGCAACAACAAGAAGATATCCTTGCTTTCGTCAATCGCAGAGGAGGTGGGATATTGTTTCTAGGCGGACGCTATGGTCTAGGTGACGGTGGTTACCAAACCTCTGCGATGGCTGACCTCCTGCCGCTGGATGTTGCTGGCGGGAACTCCGGGATATCCTTTCAGAGAAAGCCCGTGAAATTGGAACTCACGGAGAGAGGATGGGACAGGCTGCAGTTGGCCGACTCAGAAACCACGAATCGAGAGTATTGGGATAAGCTGCCCAACCTTTCCACTTACCAGATGCTGGGCGAACCCAAACCCGGCGCGGTGGTTCTGGCGGAAGCCGTTACGCCTGAGGGCAAGCGGTCACCGGTTCTAGCGTCGCAAAGATTCGGCAGAGGCAGGGCGATGATCTTTGGCACCGATGGTTCCTGGCGCTGGCGAATGGAGCTGGAATCATCCAACCGTTCCCACGAAACTTTCTGGCGGCAGATATTGCACTCCTTGGTCAATGACAGCCCGGCGCCGGTCAATATTTCCGCCGATAAGCTTCTCTACATGGACGAGAAGATGGTGCGCCTGACCGCGGAGGTGCACGATGAAAATTTCGAGCCGGTCAATGCCGCAACCGCGGTGGCCTCTATTTTTTCTCCCGACGGCTCAAAACAGGAAGTGATCTTAAGCCCGGTGACGTCGGAAGCCGGAGTATTCCGGGCTGCATGGGAAGCGAAGCCGGAAGGGGTTTACCGTGTCGAGGTGGCGGCGCGTCTAGGAGACCGTGAGATCGGCAAGGGCGCTGCTTACTTTCAGAGGGCGAATGGGCGTCAGGAATTCTTCTCGTCGGAACAAAACGTTTCATTGCTGACTCGTTTGGCGGAGCAGAGCGGGGGAAAGTATTTTCCATTGAAGGAATCCGATTCACTTCCGGAGCAACTCTCTTATTCGCCTGCTGGTGTTACAGTTCCTGAAGTGAGGGATTTATGGGATATGCCCATCTGGTTTTTCTTGTTGCTACTACTCAAGGGGACCGAATGGGTATTCAGGAAACGGTGGGGAACGATTTGATAAAAGCATATTTCAATTTGCTGTCGGAAATATTCCGGCGCGACCATTTGAGGCGGGTTGCGTTGTATGGTTTGTTATTCATCGCTGCATTGCTGATTCCTGCTGTCATGGCAGAAGCACAAGAAGCCGATGGCCAAACTTATAGCGTTATCGTAACCGGCCTGGGAGGAGACGCCGAGTACAGCAAGCTCATTGCCGGTTGGGGAAAAGACCTGGACAGTAGCATTAAAAAAGCCTCTCAAAATTCTGACAGAACGTTTTGGCTTGCGGAGTCCAAGCTGGACGGCATTCAATCCCTTTGTACTCGTGAGGAAATAACGAAACTCTTTGCAACCCTCGCAGCCCGTGTCCGGCCCCAGGACAGCTTCAACCTGTTTCTAATCGGCCACGGCAGTCACGACGGATACGATTACCGTTTTCATCTTCCCGGACCGGACCTGACCGCGTTGCAATGGGCTGAACTGTTGGACAGCATTCCGGCGGAAAAACAGGCAGTCGTCAACATGAGCAGCGCAAGCGGAGCGACCCTCGCTGCCTGGCAAAAGAAAGGCCGAATTGTGATTACCTCAACCAGTTCTGGCAGAGAAAGAAACTTTTCGGTATTCGGCAGATACTTTGTGGAAGCCATGCAGAATCCAGCCACCGACGCAGATAAAAACCGCGCAATCTCTTTCCTGGAAGGTTTTCGATATGCCACTCGCGAGGTTGCCAGATATTATGAAACGCAGAAGCGACTGGCGACTGAACATGCGCTACTGGAAGATACGGGAGAAGGCGACGGCTCGCGAGAACCTGCTCCGGGCACTGGCAAAGGCATGTTGGCTGCCACTGCGCCGGTGCTTGACCTGAGGACGGTTAATGTAACTGCTGAAAGCCCGGAGATTCGTACGCTAAGAGCCAAGAAAAGGCAGTTAGAAGAGAGTATCGAGCAGCTCAAGTACCAGAAAGCTTCCATTAATTCGGATGAATACATGAAGCAAATCGAAAAGCTGCTGTTGGATCTGGCGCGAACGGAGCAGAGCTTGGAAGCTCTAGAAAAAACAGGAAAATAAAATGGGCGCGAAGCGCTTCAATCCTATAAGAGCAAACTTTTTGAGGAAAGCTGCGCATTCCTGTCTGCTTTTCTGTGCGTTATGGATGGCAACTGCGCCAGGTTTTGCTGCTTTGGAAGAGGAACTGTCCCTTTTTCGCGAGGGGCAATATCAGGATGTTATCACTCGGCTGGAAAAGGTTTTGAAGGCTTCACCGGAAGACACCCGTGCTGCCTCATTGCTGCTTCGAGTCCGATTGGAGGTGGGGCAGTATTCCGCAGTCGCACAGCAGGCGGAAGAGCTTCTCAAACGACAAAAGATTCCAGGTGTCGCGGAAACGGCAGCAGAAGCCGCTATAAAACTCGGTGAAATTGACCGTGCGCTGGGATTCCTCAAAGGCATCAATTCCATAGCAGCCGGTTATCTTCGTGGGCAAATAGCTCTTGAAAAGGGAAACAAAGCTGAAGCCAGCGCAGAGTTTGAAAAAATTATTTCCCAATGGACTAGCAAAACCAGAATGTCCAGCGACGAGCTGGGGATTGCGGCTGTTGCTCTGGAAAAACTGGGAAGATATGAAGAAGCCAACCAAATCTACAGGGAAGCGACGGAGATAGATCCGAAGAACCCTGCCTTAAAAGCCGCTTGGGGGCGCTTGTTAGTAAAAAAATATAACCCGGCAGATGCCGAAGGTCTATTCAAGGAAGCGCTGGAAATCAACACGAATCATACGGGAGCACTGCTTGGCATGGCCGAGCTGTCATCAAGCCGGTGGGAATCGCGTGTTCCGGGTATGCTGAATCGAATTTTACAGATCAATCCCAGCATGACGGAAGCCCGCGTGATGCTGGCTCGAATCGATCTGGAGCGTGATAATTATGTGGAAGCTTCCAAGCAACTGGATCGTGCTTTGCAAGTGAACCCTAAGTTGCTGGAGGCCTGGTCGCTGCGGGCTGTGGCATCGTTTCTCGAAGGAAAAGAAGCCGCGGACCAGCTAGGCTGGATAGCGCGCATCCTGAAGGAGAATCCATCGTTCGGGAAGGTTTATGCCGATCTCGGTGATTTCGCCGTGTTGCAAAGGCAATATAAATTGGCGGTGGATTATTATCGTCGAGCCGTAGACACGGATCCGGACTTGTCACAGACTCGCGCCAGTCTCGGAATTAATCTCTTCCGTTTGGGAGAAGATGACGCTGCGCGTCATGAGCTAGAGGAGGCCTACCGGAGGGATCCTTACAATATTTGGACCGTCAATACATTGCGCTTGATGGATAGCTTCAAGCGCTTTGATTCCTTTGAAACACAGCGTTTCCGTGTAAAGCTACATCAAAAGGAAACGCAAATATTACAATCCTATATCAGCGATATATTGGAGGAAAGCCTGCAGGATTTGTCTCAGCGATATCAATACATCCCAGACCAGAAAGTGGTCTTTGAAATGTATCCGGATCACGAAGACTTCGCGGTGCGGACGCTAGGATTGCCAGGACTGGGGGCGCTGGGAGCATCCTTCGGCCCAGTGGTTGCGATGGACAGTCCGTCGGCACGACGGCGCGGCGAGTTTCACTGGGGCAGCACTTTGTGGCACGAACTAGCTCATGTGATCACCCTCGGCATAACAGATAATCGCATTCCTCGCTGGTTTACTGAAGGTTTGTCCGTTTACGAAGAAAATACTTCGCGGCCAGGATGGGGAGATCCAATGACGCCGGGGATCGTTCAAGCATTGCAACTGGTGCAGACTATTCCATTGGCCGATCTCAATACGGCTTTTATCCGGCCCAGCCAGCCCGGAATGGTGCCGTTCGCCTATTTCCAAGCCGGCATGATCTGTGAATATTTAGTAGAAAAGCACGGATTCGAAAAAATCCTTGCGATGCTGTCAGCCTATAGAGAAAAACAAAAGGACGCTGCGGTTTTAAAGCAGGTGTTAGGTTTGACGTTGGAGGAGTTTGATAAACAGTTTCGCGATTACGCTCGTGAAAAAACCTATGGCTTTGCAAAAGCCGTTGATTTCCAGTGGTCCGGATCGGATCATTCCATCGACGAGATAAAAGTGGAATTGCAAAAGAATCCGGATAACTTTTTCGCACAGCTTCACATTGCCGAGGCATATACCGCACAGTCTAAATTTGCCGAAGCTGTTCCTTACGCGGAAGTTGCCAAGGCATTATTCCCACCTTTTGTGGATGACGGCAACCCATATATCATCCTTGCAGATTGCTACGAGGCCTTAGGCCAAAAGGAGAAAGCTGCCGTAGCGCTTCTGGAGTGGAAAAAGTATCGAGGGAGAGATCCGGAAGTATTCAAACGCCTTTCCAAATTGCTTTCGGAAATTGGAAAACAGAACGAAGCCGTACAGGTTTTGAGCGAGGCATTAAACGTCGCTATGTTTGATGTGGATATTCACCAGCAACTGGCGGAAAGGCTGGCTGAGACCTCCCCACAGAAAGCCATAGAAGAATATAAAGTTCTGCTGGCGCTCAATCCGCCCGACAAAGCCGAAGCCCATTATCGGCTGGCGGCAGCATATCATTCGCTATCCGATACAAGTAATGCCCGTCAGCACGTTCTGGCAGCGCTCGAAATCGCGCCTGGATATCGCGATGCACAAAAACTTCTGTTGGAGTTAACTGGTCAATAAAATCAACCAAAAGGATTTATTACTCATGTCACTTTCATCGGTCACGGAAAAAACTGAAGGCAACATCCGAGAACAACTGCAAAAGCTGCAAATTTACCGCGAATCGATCATGAAGCAGGTCCGCCGCACAATCATCGGACAGGATGAAGCTGTCAATCAGGTCTTTATCGTTTTATTGGTTGGGGGCCACACGCTGATTACCGGGCTGCCGGGCTTGGCCAAGACGTTGTTGGTGAAGACCATCGCATCAGCGCTCGGTCTCAGCTTCCGCCGCATTCAATTCACTCCCGACCTGATGCCCGCGGATATTACTGGAACGGACATTATTGAGGAGGACATCACGACCGGACACCGCGATTGGAAATTTGTACCCGGACCGGTATTTGCAAACGTAGTTTTAGCCGATGAGATCAACCGCACCCCACCAAAAACGCAATCAGCATTGCTGGAAGCCATGCAGGAAGGAAGCGTGACAGTGCTGGGGAAAACCTATCAGCTTGATCATCCTTTCTTTGTTCTGGCAACGCAAAACCCGATTGAGCTCGAAGGAACGTATCCTTTGCCGGAAGCTCAATTGGACCGCTTCCTGTTCAACATTGTCATTGATTACATGAGCGAAGAAGATGAGCTTTTGGTGGTCAATGCAACGACATCCGGAGATTCCGTTGCGCCTGAACCGGTTACCAATGCGGCAGAGGTTGCCCTTTTTCAAAAAGTGATCCGAAAAATCCCAATCGCAGAAAGCGTTAGCCGTTATGCGGTGCAACTGGCGCGCGCCACTCGGCCCCGCAACGGCAATCATTTGGATTTCATCGAGAAGTATGTGAATTACGGCGTCAGCGTTCGTGCGGCGCAGTATTTGGTGCTGGCAGGGAAAGCCCGCGCAGTGCTGGAAGGGCGTTTCAATGTTTCCTGTGAGGATATTCAAGCCTTGGCGGCTCCAATCATGCGTCACCGAATCCTGACCAATTTCCATGCAGAATCCGATGGCGTGACTTCGGACGAAATCATCCGGCGCTTGATAGAAGCAGTGCCCACGCCGAAATCAGGTCTCTGAGGTTACAGGAACATAATCAGTATTTGAAGATTCAAAAGGGGTATCTCGGTGAGCGTTACTGCACCG
>Ga0156170_1151_pt1 | contig 12977 bp, 7 predicted proteins | sample RifCSPlowO2_12_FD_107823 | JGI IMG/M metagenome (GOLD analysis project Ga0156170, IMG submission 107823) | Acidobacteria bacterium RIFCSPLOWO2_12_FULL_54_10
CCACAAACGTTACGGGCAATGCCGGAGGTGATGAAGAGAGTTGACGCAGTGCGCCAGCAGCGACTGGCAAGCAGTAGAGAGGCAACGCGCGGATTGGCGAAAGTGCCAACACTTTTCGGTGAAATTCGGCAGCCCAAGCGGAGCTATCTCGCCATTCCAGAAGTGTCATCGGAACGTCGACTTTACATTCCGGTTGCGTTCCTGAGCGCAGAAATTATTGCCAGCAACAAGCTCTACACGATTTCTCAAGCCGATCTTTTCACGTTCGGTATACTTTCTTCTGCGATGCACATGGCTTGGGTGCGGCAAGTTTCAGGACGACTCGAGTCGCGATTCCAATATTCAGGGAAGATCGTCTACAACAATTTTCCATTCCCCGAAGCGCCGAGCGAGCAACAACGTGCCGCTGTGGAAGCCGCTGCGCAAGCGGTGCTGGACGCGCGCAAGCAATTTCCCGACGCGACGCTGGCCGACCTCTACGATCCGCTGACGATGCCTCCCGCCCTCGCCAAGGCCCACGCCGCGCTCGACCGCGCCGTGGACCGCTGCTACCGATCGCAGCCTTTCGAGAACGACCGCCAACGCGTGGAGCATCTTTTTTCCCTTTATGAAAAGCTGACCGCGCCGCTGCTGCCCGCCGTGCCGCAAGGGCGGCGAAAACGGCAGCGGGTTTCTCCTGCAAGGTAAACCGATTCTGCCGCCCCGTCCGGGGCTTTAAGAGCAGACAAGCCGCAGAGTTTGCAGGAGGCAAACTCTGAGCTACCGCGACCAACTGCCCGCGACGAGGAAAGCGCCCTTCGGCAGGCTCAGGACAAGCTCATCGCGGCTACCACAGCCAACTACCCACGGCACGAAGTATGTGCCGTGGCTACCCAAGCGCAATGCCGACAGGCAGGAATGCCTGTCGCTACCTGAACAGGCCGCAGAAAAAATGCCCGTGGCGAGCGGGACGCTCATCGCGGCTACCAAAAATCAAGGAATAGAAGCAGGTCCTTCGCGACGCTCAGGATGACCGCCAGAACCGGCCCGCTTGCTGATGCGCGCGGCTCTGCATAACAAAAAAACGACCGCTTACTGGCGCGCGCGGGTCGGATTGGTCCGCTGGCGCTGCGCGGTGCGGTGTGCACGGGGAACCGTGCTAGGATGTTTCAATAACCTTTTGGAGCAAAACGAATGAAAAGAGACTCGTCCAGCATATTTCTAAAGGCTTGCCGGAGGGAACCAACGGAGCGGACGCCGGTGTGGTTCATGCGTCAGGCGGGCCGCTACATGAAGGAATACCGGGAGCTGCGCGCCCGGCATTCACTGCTGGAAATGTGCCACACGCCGGAACTGGCCGCGCAGGTAACTCTGCAACCCGTGAATCACTTGGGCGTGGATGCGGCGATCATATTTGCCGACCTGCTGCTGCCCGCGCAAGCGATGGGCATGAATCTGGAATTTGCAGAAGGAGAAGGGCCGCAGCTTACTCCCGTGGTGGATTCCATCGCCGCAGTCCGCAAACTGCGGGAACCAGTGGATGGGGAACTCGCTTACGTGGGCGAAGCAATCAAGCTGGTCCAGAGAGAACTCAGCGGCAAGGTTCCGTTGATTGGATTTTGCGGAGGACCGTTCACGCTGGCAAGCTACATGATCGAAGGCGGCAGCAGCCGGAATTTTTTGAAGACTAAGCTGATGATGTACCGCGAGCCGGAGACGTGGAAAGAGTTGATGGAGAAACTGGTCCGCATCCTGAGCGAATTCTTGAGAAGCCAGATTGAGGCTGGCGCGGATGCGGTGCAGATTTTCGATAGCTGGGTGGGGTGCCTGTGCCCTGAAGACTACCGCAAGTATGTGCTGCCTCACTCCAGCACGCTGATCGCCAGCGTGAGATCGAGAAGGGTGCCGGTGATCCATTTTGGGACGGGCACGGCGACGCTGCTCGAATGGATGCGCATAGCGGGAGGCGATGTCATGGGCATCGACTGGCGGATTGAGTTGGCCGAAGGATGGGACCGGGTTGGGCCTGACGTGGCCGTGCAAGGGAATCTCGACCCCGTGCTGCTGATGGGGCCGCTCGATAATCTGCGGGAGCGCGTGAAGGACATTCTGATTTCCGTGCAAGGCCGGCCTGGACATATTTTCAATTTAGGCCACGGAATTCTGCAACACACGCCGGTGGAAAACGTGAAAGCAGTCGTGGACATGGTGCGCGAATTTTCCGCTGCTAAAAGCTAATTTGCAGTTTGCAAGACATATCGCAAGAAACCCTTAAGGGAAAAATGCCGCAAATCGCCATCGTGGGAGCGGGGATCACAGGACTGTCCGCTGCTTACTACGCGGAGAAAATCGCAGCGCAAGCAGGGCTGGATGTGCACATCCGGCTGATCGAACGGCAGGACCGACTGGGCGGGGTGATCCAGACCGAACAGACGGAGCATTACCTGATCGACGGCGGGCCGGATTCATTTCTGACGCAAAAACCTGCGGCGCTGGAATTGTGCCGCGAATTGGGGCTGGCGGACCAACTACTGCCCAGCAACGACCAGCAACGAAAAACTTACATTTGGCTTGGGGGGCGGCTCCGCGAATTGCCGGATGGATTGCAGTTCGTAGTGCCATCAAAAATCTGGCCCGTATTCCGTAGCGATCTATTTTCACTCGCAGGAAAAATCCGATTGGCTTGTTCACCGTTGATTCCACCACCGTCAAACCGAGGGGAAGGTGTGACGGTAGCCGATTTCATTCGAGAGCGGCTGGGGCAGGAAGTGCTGGAGCGGCTCGCCGAACCGCTGCTGTCGGCGGTCTATGGCGGAGACGTGGAGCGGATGAGCGCAAAGGCAACATTGCCGCAGTTGGTTGCTCTGGAAGAAAAATACGGGAGCTTGTGGAAAGGCATTCAGCAAAGCCGCAGACAACCAAGGCAGAGCAATCCGCAAAATAAACAGAGCTTGTTCATGACGCTGCGCAAGGGGTTGGGGGAACTGACCGGAGCGCTCGAAAAAAAATTAATCAGCACGGAAATTCTGCGCGGCACGGCGATACAAAAGATTTTGAGAGACGGCGATGGGAACTATCAATTGCAATGGCCGAGCGGCGAAATGAAAGCCGACGCGCTGATATTGGCATTGCCAGCGTACGCCGCATCGCAATTGCTGCGAACGGTGAGCGGGCCGCTGGCTGGGAAGCTCGGTGAGATACCCTACCATTCGTCTCTAATTGTTTCACTGGGGTTTGAAGATGCAGAAGCGGCCAGGGGCCTCAAGGGATTCGGATTCCTTGTGCCGCGAGGCGAGGGGAAAACCGTGATCGCGTGCACGCGCATGAGCACGAAGTTTTCGCATCGCGCCACGCCCGGGCATGTGCTGCTGCGGTGCTTCCTGGGCGGGGCTAGGCAACCTGCCGTGATGGACGAATCGGATGAGCGTATTTTGGAACTGACGCTCGGCGACCTCAAGGAAATGATTGGGCTGCGGGTAAAGCCGAATTACGTAAGGATTTTCCGCTGGAAAAACTGCATGGCGCAATACGATACGGGGCATTTGAAGCGCCTGGAAGAGATCACTTCCCTGCTGGCTGAATTGCCGGGACTATATTTGGCCGGCAATGGCTATCGCGGCATCGGAATACCGGATTGCGTGCAGTCGGCGGCGGTGGCGGCTGGGGCGGCGGTGGAGAGGTTGAAGATGGGCGCGTAGGGGATCGGGAATCGCGCAGGTCGGTTCATTCGCTCACCTGCTATTTCTCGCCGCCCGATAGAATGTTGGTGGGTCTGTGCGGACTCGAACCGCAGACCTCCTGCGTGTCAAGCAGGCGCTCTAACCAGTCTGAGCTACAGACCCTTGCGATATATTTGTTGCAGTGAATTTCTCAAGCAGTTGCGATTTTATCACAGCGCGGCACTGCCACCATGGATTTGAAATTATTATTTAGCATCATTGCTACGGCTATCGGTGTTGCCGCTTTCTTTCCGTACTTAAGAGATACTTTCTCCCGCAGAACCAAACCGCATCCCTATACATGGCTGATTTGGGGGATTACGCAAGGAACAGCAGTTGCCGGAATCTGGCACGGAGGAGGCGGCTGGGGGGCTTTGAACCTGATGGTCGGAACTGTTTTTGTCATCATCGTATTTTTGGTTTCCCTAAAATATGGAACAAGAAATATTACTAAAAGCGACACAGTTATTTTGATTGCGGCCTTAATAGCAATTGTCGTCTGGTGGCAACTGGATCAACCGCTCATTGCCGTGATCATGATTTCAGCGATTGATGTGATTGGTTATGTCCCGAGTTTCAGAAAATCCTATCAAGAGCCGTGGAGTGAATATTTGGTTACCTGGATTGCTTTTTGCGTAGCGAACGTTTTTACGATATGGGCATTGGGCGAATACAATTTGCTGACGACGACGTATTTAATTACGATCACTGCCGCCAATTTATCGTTCTTGCTGTTCTGCGTTTACAGAAGGCAATTTGTTCCGCAACCACACCCAAGGCAATAAGACACAGAGTTTGGGACTTATTGGAAAGGAGACTCGCTAGGCCTTGAGGATTTCCTGGAAACGTTTTTTGAGTTTGCCGAGCTTGGGATGGATGACGATTTGACAGTACGGCTGGAGCGGGTTTTGGCTGTAATAGTGGTGGTGATAAGCCTCGGCCTGATAGAAATGATCGAGCGGTTTGACTTCGGTGACGATGGGCGAGGCGAACTCGCCGGTCTGGTTCAGCTCACGGATGAGGCTTTCGGCCTGCTCTCTTTGCGAGTCGCCGGTATAGAAAACGACCGAGCGGTACTGCGTGCCGGAATCATTGCCCTGGCGGTTAAGGGTGGTGGGATCGTGCGTAGAAAAAAAGATGGCCAGGAGATCGTGATAAGAAATCTTAGAGGGATCGAATTCGATGCGCGTGCATTCGGCGTGGCCGGTTCTGCCGCCGCAAACATCGCGATAGGTGGGGTTCGAGGTGTGCCCGCCAGCGTAACCCGGCGCGACAGCAAGAACTCCATTGAGGTTTTCGAACACAGCGTCCGTGCACCAGAAACAGCCTCCGCCGAGGACGGCAACTTCACGTGTTTCGGTCATTGCGTCATCCTTTCACCGTAGAGAACTTGCAATTATACGATGCTGCTTGGACGACAAGAGTAACAGAGTTTCAGAAGGACAACCGCAGGGCGAATTGCACCTGGCGCGCGGTGGTGGCGGTTTGATCCAGGCGGCCCGCGTTGGGGCTGGAGCGGGGAGTGTCGGGGTCGCCGGTGAAGATGACGACGGTGCTGGACGTGGTGCGGTTGAAATTGGTGTGGTTGGGCAGGTTGAAAATTTCGGCGCGGAATTCCAGGTTGCGGTCGCCGCCCAATGAAAATTCCTTTTGCAGAGAGATGTCCATGGTGACCTGGCCCGGTCCGACGACGGTGTTCCGGCCGAGGTTGCCGAGCGTTCCTTTGGGAGGTGCGCTGAAGGCGGCGGTATCGAAATATTTGAAGCGGTCGCCGACATAGGGGTTATTGCTGTAGCCGGGTTTGAGGTTGGGGCGCGTAGCGGAAAACAGGTAGCCGGGGTCCTGAAGATTCACTTCAACACTGTGCGGGGCGCCAGTGCGATAAGAAAGAATTCCACCCAGCCGCCAGCCGCCGAGGATGGCAGAGACAGGACCGGAAGTCAGCCAGGAGCGTCCCGCTCCGAACGGGAGGTTATAGAAATAGCTGGTGACAATACGATGGCGCAGGTCGAAATCGGAAAGGCCGCGGTCGAGGGTGCGCATGAGACCGTACTGGCTGGAACTGGAGGCCTGGATGGCCCCGGCACCTTCGGAGGAAGCGTCGTCGATGGACTTGCTGAAGGTGTAGCTGACCTGGATGGAGTCGCCGCGGCTGGTGCGCTTGTTCAAGGAAAGCTGCATGGAATTGTAAAAGGACTGGGCGTCGCTCCTGAGCATGGAGATGGCGCCGAAGGCCGGGTTGCGGCGGTTGTCGGGAAGGCCAGGAGCGCAAGCAGGGAGATTCCCTTCACCGCAATAGGCGGGGAAAAACAGGGAGCCATCGGCGCGGACGATGGGAGCAGGAGAGAGATTCATCTCGAACGAGCGAAACAGATGATTGCCGCGCGCGCCGACGTAAGAAGCCTGGGCGCGCCAGCTGCCGGCGAATTGGTTTTGTAAGGAGAAGTTATAGCGCATGACTCTGGGGTTGGTGAGGTTGGAATAATCCAGCACCTGCACCAAACGAGAGTTTGTAGCACTCTGGGCAGCGATGACAGCGTTGGGGAAGGAATCGCGGGAATCGAAATTCTGGCGGACGGCTACGTTGAAAAAAGGAGCGGTATTTTTCCTGGCATCAATGACATATTCGAGCAGATGGTCATAGTAAATGCCGAATCCGGCGCTGATGACCGTGTTGCTCAGCGCACCCGGCGCCCAGGTGATGCCAAAGCGGGGCGCGAAGGAGCCAGCAGAGGGATTGTGATCGAGATACGGGCCTTCCAACACTTGAGAATCCCGGAAGGGATCGGGCAAAGCGCCGGTGAGGCCGTGAGTGTCGTTGATCAAGGTGGCGAATTCGTAGCGCAGGCCGAAGTTGGCCTGGAGATCAGGGCGGAGGCGATAACTATCCTGAAGGTACAAGCCGGTGAGGGTCTGGCGGAACGAGCGGCGGTTGTCGGAACCGGGCAGGGCCACGGTCAGATTGGTGCCGACTCCACCGCCAGCGAGGAAATTCTCCAAACTGCTGAAGGACCACGAGCCGCCCTTGTTCCAACTGGATTCGGTTTCCCAGCGGTAGCGGTGGACTTCGACGCCGGTCTTGAGGGAATGGCGACCTTGCTCCAGGAGAATGTCTCCGGAAATCTGGAAAGTGTTGCCGACGTTCTGTTCCGGGGCGACCTGATTGGGACCGAAGCCGGTCATGCCGGGAACACGAACATTGCCGAACTTGATGGCGCCGGGTACGAAATAAACGCTGGGCGGAATATTGAGCGGAGAGAGGTTTTCCGAGTTGATAACCGGGCGCGTGTAGCTGGCGCGCAAGGAAGTCAGCAGGCTGGTGCTGAAAATATGCGATTCGACCAGGGTGATGTACTGCTGACGGCTGTTGTTCAGCGTGGTGAAATCGACCGGACCCCCGGCGGAGACGCTGGCGGCGTCATCGAAGGTGTAGCGAGCGAAGAGGCTGTCGCGGTCGGAGATTTTGTGGTCGACGCGAAAGGTTAAGAAATCCTCGTCGGTGGGTAGAAAGCGAACTCCCTGATATTCGGCCATGCCCCGGCCAACGACTAACAACTGCGGGATGGGAATGACTTTGAGCAAACCGGCAACTTTGTCGCTGACGGGAACGCGAATGAGATTGCCGTTCTGGTCGCGGGGAAGATTGCCGTTGGAATCGGTGATGATGCCGAGGCGGGCATTGGCGTCGGGGTAATAGTCGATATTGGCCTCGCTCAAGCGGTCGCGCATGGCCTCAAAACCGGCCATGAAGAAGGTGCGGTCCTGGATGATCGGTCCAGTGAGGGTGAAACCAAACTGGTTGCGCTTGAAGGGGGGCTTCTCGTCGCCGTCGAAAAAATTGCGGGCATCGAGCTTGCTGTTGCGGAAATACTCGAACAGGCTGCCGTGAAACTCCGGGGAGCCGGAGCGGGTGATGGAGTTGAGCACGCCGCCGCTGCCTCTGCCGTTGTCAGCGCCATAGTAGGCGCTGAGCACCTGAACCTGGAGAACGGTGTCCGCGCCGAGCTGCACGCCTGCCGAGCTGCGCGGAACGCGATTTTCCGAGTTCATGATATTGGTGCCATCGAGCAAAAAGCTGTTGGAGGTGGAGCGACCGCCGACGACATTCAAGCTGCCACCGCCGGTTCCACGCGAGGCCGAAGCGCCGGAGGTGTCGCTGATGCCGCCTTGCAGGGTGGCCAACTGGCTGTAGCTGCGACCGTTGAGCGGCAGGCCGATGAGCTGGCTCTCACTGATCTGGCTGCCCTGGCTGTTGCGATTGTCCTGGCTGGAGCCCAGCTCCGAGCCGCCTGCGCTGCCTTGCGCGTTTTGAGCGCTGGCAGGGGGCGCAGCGGGCTGGCTCTGCGAGGTAAGAGGGAGAGCAGCACAAGTCATGAAGGCGAGGTATAATGCTGCGCGGCGCAGCAAACGCCGATTAAAAGTTATAATTTTCCCCACAGCATGAAGCTTGGAATACATAATGGCTCTCCTAACAGCGACGATATAGCTTAGACCGCCAGAGATTATCCGGTGTGCCGATTATACACCGATTCAACTAACTTGAGGTTGCTGAAAATTGGACAATGCCGTTTTTGAAAAAGCCCATTAATATGTTGTGGACGAACGCCTTTCAAGATGAAAAACCAGGATGATTTTCGATTCCGTAATAAGTTTATAGAGGAAACGAAAGGAACCAATGCGGCGCCGCCAAGAGTTCTCTTTTCCCTTCATCTTCTGGATGTCACAAAAAATGGGTTTAGAGGCAGGAGCTTGATGGCATCGGCAATGCGGACAGCATCAGACTTTGGAATGCCCTGCATTGACTTCAAAACACTGGGATCAATTTTCAATGCCCAAGGCTTGTGCGAAGGCATCGTAGGAGAGGGACCTGCCCTTTTTAAGATTGCGCTGGCCTCGAGCTAAAGCTCTTTTGTGCTCCGAAGTAGGCACAAACTCCCGGACTTTTTTTAATCGGAGCAGAGCTTCATACTCTTTGCGAGGGATAATGACAAGATCGCCTTCCCGCGCCAATGTTCTCGGAATGGTTATGGTCCGCATAGTCAGAGTGTACCAAACAAAACCGATTGGTCAACCATCTTGAGAAAAACCGTCTTTACACTCAGCGAATGTTTATCTTCAGAAACCTTTCATCAAGCATGCAGTTACGTACATCATGCACGAATAAATCGATTCATTGTTTGGGTAAATAAATTATGTCCTGGATGCTGATGCTGAGATAGACTTTCAGTACACTGGTTGTCCTGCCGAGGCGAGGCAGCCAAGAGCAAATTGGAAATAAATAGAAATATAGCTGTCTCGAAGGAGGAATCGGAAATGCCTGCGAAATATTTTAGGAATGCCCTGTTTTTATTGTTGAGCCTGGTGATGGTGAGCGGAGTATGCAATTTGAGCTTTGCCCAAGCGCCGGACATGGTGGTGGTGAACGCCAAGCTGGTGACGATGGATGATGAAGGATTTACGACAAGCCCTGGAACCATCGCCGAAGCGATGGCGATCCGGGGCGGCAGGATCACCGCGGTGGGCAGCACGGCGCAAATCCGGGCGATGGCCAGCGGGAGCACGCGCGTGCTCGACATGAAAGGGAAGATGGTGCTTCCCGGCGTGGTCATAACGCACGAGCACCCCAGCGACTGGGACACGACGAATCCGTGGATCGTCAAGAAGGTGATCCCGGAAGATGTGGCCATTCACGTTTTCACCGATGGGCCGGTGGAGCAGCAGATTCAGCAGATGGAGCAAGGCATCCGCGACGCGGTGAAGCGAGCCAAGCCCGGGCAATGGATTCGCGTGGTGACATCCTTCGGCAAGAATTTCGAGTACTACAACGAAGTCCGCGCCAACATGTTCGGCGGCGGGCACGGACTGCTGAACACGCCTCGAGACCCGCGTGTGCTGAAGGATAACCTGGACAAGCTGGCACCGAACAATCCGGTGATGATCCGCAACCAGTTCACGGGGACGGGATACAACACCAAAGCCATGGAAACGGTCCTGGCTTCGAATCCGCCGGCGGGGCGGTTCACGCCGAGGTTCAACCCGGACGGAACCGGCAGCGGGACTGACTATCGTTTGATTGAGCCGGAAGTCATTCTTCGCAATAGGCCGGATTTGATCTACGAGATGGAAAAAGTGGGTATCCCGTGGCTTGCTGGGTATGGAATCACGACGTGGAATTCGTCGGTGTACTCCCCGAATTTTCTGAAAGCCTACAAAGCACTGGACCGCGCGGGGTTGATGGCGGTGCGCTTCTCGTGGCTGTGGGGCTGGTGGTTCGATTACAAGAATGAGTTTGTGGTGGCCGACATGGCGACGCGTGTGGGTGAAGGATCGGACACCTTCTGGTTCGGCGGGCTGGGCGAGGCCTGGGGGCTGGGGAGCGAGTGTTCCACACTGGTGCCGCTGACCGAAGAAGGGAAAAATATGCTGAGGAACTGCTCCGTGCTGCCGGGATCGGATGTGTATGAATCGACTTATCAGGTGCTGAAAGCAGGCGGACGGCTGACCGGATTCCACACGATGGGCGATGCGGACGTGGACAACACGCTGGAGTTGATTGAGAAAGCCAGCCGCGACGGAGGGTTGAGCGAAGAGGATATTCGGGCGAAGCGGCACGGAATTGACCACGGGTATGGCTCGCCGCGGCCCGATCAGGCGCAGCGCATGGCGCGGCTGGGAATGGTGATGGGCATGACGAATATGTCGATCCTGGAACGGCCGCCGCTGTGGTTCAAACATTTTGGCGAAGCTGCATTGAACCAAATTGTGCCGCGAAAAACGGCGGTGAACGCCAAGCTGATGAACTCCATGGAGATTGACCGCCCGCTGGCGACCTCGAACTGGAACGTGTTTGACGTGATGATCCGCGCGGTGACGAGAGAATCCTGGGACGGCAAACGGTATGGGGTCAATCAGGCACTGAACCGCGTGGAAGCGCTCAAGACGGGAACGATCTGGGGAGCCTACTATACGCTCAAAGAAAAAGACATGGGGTCGCTGGAGCCAGGGAAATTCGCGGACTTTATCGTCATCGACAAGGACTATCTGACGATTCCCGAAGATCAATTGGACGATGTGAATGTGCTGATGACGGTGGTCGGAGGCAAGACGGTACACTTGGTGCCGTCACTTGCGCGAGACTTGGGAATGCAACCCGCCGGGCCGCAGGTGGAATTGGGGAGTCCGACGGTGGCGAATATTCCGTAGGGTAGGGTCGCTGGCAAAGAGGGACGGCGGGTGCGACTCGGTAATAACGCCGCTGCGGTCAAGCCTCGTTGCTTGGTGGGGCAGGCATTTCAGCCTGCCCTACGGAGGACAGGTCTTGAGACCTGTCCCTACTTAAATCGATTGCGCTACCGCGCAGAGTCCCAGCGCCGGGGCTGGCCGGTCGCGGCTCTGATAATCAAAATCAAAACACAAAACAAAAACCTGCCCTCTTGCTGGCGCGTGGTACGGGAAAAACCAAGTCGAAAACCAGCCCGCTCCCTGATGGTCGCGGCTCTGAAAGTCAAGAGCAGAAGCAAATCCCTCGGCAAGATCGGGATGACAGCGATAATCAGTTTACAGCGCGCGGGATGCTTCCGAAGTTGGGTGGACGCTCCCTGAACGACATCTATATGTCGTTCAGTATCGCGGCTCGGATAAAAGCCCACCCTTCGACAAGCTCAGGACGCTGCGGCACAAATGCGAGCCGTGGCTACCAAACTTAATAAATCAACGGTGAATAGAGACGGGTTGCTGAGGTTCATCCACGTGCCGTCAAAAAGAAAGGCGCAGGGCTAACTGAATCTGACGGGCAGTGGTGGCCGTGCTGCCGAGCCTACCAGAGGTGGGGTTGATGGAGCCGGAGCCGCGGAAGACGATGGTGGAGCCGCCCTGGTTCATGTTGAAGTTGGTGTGATTGGGGAGGTTGAAAACCTCAGCGCGGAACTGCAATTGGCGTTTGGAATCGATGGAGAAATCTTTTTGCAAAGACATATCCATATTGAAAACGCTGGGGGCGATGATGGAGTTTCTGGCGAGGTTGCCTACAGTACCTGCGGCGGGGGGGGCAAAGGCGCAGGGATCATAGTAACGGTCGCGTGTGCCAAGCTGCTGTCCAGCAGGAATCGGTCCGCATCCTGCCGTGGTGCCTTCGGTGGGGTTGTTGCTGGAACCAGCTTTCAAGCTGGGGCGGCTGGGCGCGAAGAGATACCCCTGAGAGCGCATGCTGACGGTGGCGCTGTAGGGAACGCCGGTGCGCCAGTTGACGATGCCGCCGATGCGCCAGCCGCCAAGGATGGTGGAAGCGATGCCGGAGTTTAGCCAGGAGTGTCCCGCGCCGAAGGGGAGGTTATAAAAATAATTGAACACGATGCGATGGCGAACATCGAAATCGGAAAGGCCACGGTTTTCCGTGCGATCCCAGCCGTATTGCCCGGCTTCGAAAGAATCAGACGAGGAGTCATCAATCGACTTGCTGAACGTATAGCTGCCTTGGATGGATGCCGCCTGGCCGAGGCGCTTGCTCAATGAAATGCGCAGGGAATTGTAGAAGGATTGCGCGTCTGCCGTGGTGTAGCTGATGGTGGAGAACGCCGGATTGATAGGTCCGGCATAGGCACGGCAAGTCTGGCGATCCGATGCGCTGGCATTGGCGGGCAATTGGCTGCATTGCGCCGGAAAGAATAGAGAACCATCGGCGCGGACATCAGGCAGCGGCAACTCGTTGGCCTCAAAGCTTCGGTAGAGATGATTGCCACGCGCGCCGACATAGGCGAAGCTGGCGTTCAAGCCACCCGGAAGATCCTGCTGCAATGAAAAGTCATAGCGCAAGACCACAGGGGTCGAATCGGTTTTGTAATCCAACACTTCAACGTGGAAAGGAATATTCGCTTCCAGGACGGCACGGACGGCATCCTTCAATGGATAAGGCTGCGCGTTGAAATTCGTGCGGACGGCGCGCTGGTAGAAAGGAGCGGAGTTTTTGCGCTTGTCGACGATATATTCCAGAAGCTGGTCGTAGTAAATGCCAGCGCCAGCGCGGATGACCATGCCGCGGGGGCCGAACGGAGACCACGACAGGCCCAGACGCGGAGAAAAATTCTTGAGCGACGGATTGGATTCCAGGAAACGCCCGGTTTGCAGGACGGAATCGCGCATGGGATTGGGGAGATAAACATCGCGGTTCATTTCGTCGTGCACCAGCGTAGTAAATTCATAGCGCAGGCCGAGGTCGAGCGAAAGACCCGGACGGACGGAGAAAGTGTCCTGGCCGTAGAAGCCCACGAGAGACTGGCGATA
>Ga0156170_1037_pt1 | contig 12836 bp, 10 predicted proteins | sample RifCSPlowO2_12_FD_107823 | JGI IMG/M metagenome (GOLD analysis project Ga0156170, IMG submission 107823) | Acidobacteria bacterium RIFCSPLOWO2_12_FULL_54_10
CAGATCGTTCGAATACGTTTTCGCCATCCGGTTGTGTTCGCAGAGAATCGCCAGACATTACTATACACCATCTGTAAAAATGGTCTAATGCAAGAAATTATGGCAATGATTTTCACTCCAGGAAACGATCAGGGCAGGGGCACTTCCGAAAGGGGCGTATCCACGTCCGACAGCAAACCACCGTCAAGCTGGATGGATACATATTCTTTGCCGGGTGTAAGTGCGATGTTCACTGTTGCCAAGTGCGGATTAGAGTCCTTGCTCCAGGTGCCGAACGCGGTGAAATTGATCGTGTCAAAATCATTCAATGCCGTGCTCTCCAGCGCTCTCGTGCAGCTTACTGCCGCCAGATTCTGCATTTGGAACGTGCCGTTCAGCGCGAGGTTGGTATAGCTGAAAGTCCCCGTTTGCCCCGGCAGGTTGCAGGGTATGGAAAAAATATAAGTGAACCGTTCTCCGAATCCTGAAAGGACGTTGCTGCCCGACCCGCTCTTCACAATGCCTGAGGTAGAAGTCGCCGGGGGAACCGCTATACCTTGCAGGCGCAAAATTTGGTCCTGCGTGGAACCTTCTCCGGCCAAATAAGCGTGGGCTGACGTTAAGTCGGGCGAAGGGAAACGTATTCCGGTCAGATCGAAATGATAATCCCCCGCAAATCGAAACACCATTTCGCCGGACCGTCCTTTATCGAAAGAGGCTGAACCCCAGTATGCAAACGACTGGATCGGTAAATTGCCGAGGTTCAAGGTCAGGATGGTTTGCAGCAGATTGTGGGAAACAAAAGAGCGGTGCAGGAACCCTCCGACCACTTTGCCAGTTTTAGCGTCAATTGCTCCCACCGAGATGTCAAACGGATCATCCACTACGACCGTATCCTTGATTTGATACGTCTGCTTCGGAAATTTCAGCAAGAAATCATTGCCCGTCGGGCCAATCGTGATGCCGAAGTCGGCTAGCGGTGACGCTGGCGGCTTGGCTAACAATGACGCCGGGGGGACCAACTGAGCCATAAATGGAATAGTGCCGCCGGATTCCTGGCCAAATTGTATGTGCAACCGTCCTTGGAGATGGGAAAAGCCGTTCTGGCTGACGCCGCCCAAATCCTGGATATTCAGATTCAAAGTGTCTCCCACTGTGGTATTGCGCGAATGCAGCGGCAGCTCAACAATCGTGTTCTGCGGTATCTGCGGGCAATTCGTGCCGCAATCGGGATAGCTCACTGGTTTAGTCGTGAAATGAATATGCGGGTGAATGCTGGAGCCTGGCGCCTGGATGCTTCCGCACTGCATCAGCGGCCCACAGAACGGCATCGGTACTCTCACCGGGTCGCCTTGGATGTTATTCGAAAGCGGCAAAAACGTCTGCGCGTCGAAGGTCACATCCAGCAGCCCGTCCGCGCGCTGCGTAAACTGCAGGCGGGTATACCCTAGTAACCCGGGGAACTGGAAAGCGCCCGCTGCCAATTTCGGATTGACATCTCCCAGTGCTGTGTAGAACGGATTGAACACCAGAATGCGATAATCCAGGTCTGTCACTTCGCCGGTCCGCAAATTCAAATTGCCGGAAGAAATTTCAATCAGATCGTCGAGCACAAAAATCTCTTCCATTGGATACTCAAAAAGCTGCGGGGCCTTCAGGATTGTGGAATCCCCTTTGAGATTGCCTGGATGCGTGATTTCGAAATGCGCAATATCTTTTACCGGCGGATAAAACCGTATCTGCACAATTCCTGTAAGATGACTGTCGTACAGCGCCGGGCCTCCGAACAAAACATTCGTGCACGTCCCGAACGGCGCGTACTTATCCTCCGGGCAATCCGCAATCCGGATGGCGTCTCCGATATAGCTGGCCGTCTTGTTCAGGGGCAATACCTGCTCCAAATTCGGCGGCAGCCGTAGCGGCTCAGGCAGCGTATACTGGGCAGCCATGCGTCCAGCGAACGCCATCGTTAGAACCAGCAGCAACAATGCTTTGTTGACGGGTAATCTCATCGTAGATCTCATTGCTCTTCTGCCTCAGTCGGTTTCTTCCTAGCCGGGCGGAAGCGCATAGCCGGGTCGTTCGCAACCAAAGTTTCCAAATTCACCAGCGGGTAATTTTTCTGGAATGTCTGGTTCAAGACTTGCAATAGCTCGTTGGCGATCACGCCATTTCCTGTCGCTCCGGGATAGAGGCCATTCAGGGAATAAAAGCCTCCCATGAATTTTCCAGTCAGGTTCTCGGCTCCTACAATACGTCCGTTATCGCGCACACTGCGAATGACCGTATGCAGGTTAAAAAGCGTCACCCCGCGCTCGGTCGCCAGCGATCCAATTGCGCTGTTTAATGCCACGACTCGGTCCCGAATCGCCTGTGCCGATTGTGCGCTCACCACTGATCCCGCGGGCAATGCGGATGTTTTATCGGCGATGATTTGTCTGCCAATCGTCATGAGTGCGGGTAGCTTAATCAAGTCATCCGACCGCAGTTGATACAATCCCGCAAGAGTGCTGGGCGGCGCTCCCACGTAGGCTGTGGCATCGCTGAGGCTGACAAAATATGCCGAGTCGAATGGGTCTGGGATGGTCGCTATGACCACCGAGGCATACGTGCGCTTGAGATTGTCCAGGATGCCGGCCAGATTGCTCCGGTACTGCGCTACATCGGGCAGCAATGCAGGATTGTTAGTAGTAGCAGCTTCCGCCACCGAATCGTAACCGATAGCGATCAGGATCATCGTCGGCATCATCGCCCGCGCATACTCCACCTGGCTCCATTTAGGTATTTTTGTGCCTAGAATCAGGGCAGGGTAGCCCAGCACGAAATTGATCAGCGTCTGCTTTGTGTCGGCTGGCTGAACCAGCGGCGGGATGGGCTTGCGGGATAGCGCTTCCTCAATTCGTAATCCCGGAACCGATAGATTGAAGACAAACAGGCTCGGAGGGAACTGGCTGCGCACCGTGGTCTGGTTAAGGGATGGCGCTCGCACGGGTAGCGCGGGGAAGCCTGATACATTTCCAAGCCCAGGCGCTTCGAGGAGCGGCAGCGGAAAAGCTGTGCCGATTTGGCGGGCTACTTGCGCTGGGAAACTTTTTTGCTGGTAGCCTTCATGCAGCGCGAAATCTCCCATGCCCGCGGTCAAGCCATCGCCCAGCACCACAAACGTAGTCGTGTTCAACTTCTTCACTTGCGCGAACGTTTGGATCGCGCAAAATATGATTGCCAAACTGAATAATAAGCGGCGGAACACATTCACTCCCGTCATGGCGATGGCACCGGTCCATCGTAGGCTTTAATATTGGAAAGGCTCAAAACTACGCCAGCAGGCACATACGCATAATGATTCGCCGGCAGTGTAAACTGGCCCGCTCCAGGAACTATCATTGTTACAGTTCCTTCCAGCACGTATAAGTGTGTAGTTGCGGAAATGCGGAACAGCGGCGACCGCCTTCCTGGTCGCAACCGCAACAAAGCCATCGTTGAATTCGTCGTTGTATCTTTATCGAGCGTTTTCAAATCAATTCCATCCTGCCACCGGCCCGTGGGGTACAGCTTCCTCATGTTGTCCCAGGCTGTCAGCGCGGGAACAATGGCATCGTCAATTCCAGGCTGCGGCAACCCTTGGAAAACCGTTCCCACTGTTGGGAACTGCGGCACCGGCGACCAGAACAACACTCTGGCCGTTTCCAGGGCCAGGTCATTGCCGAACTCTTTTCCTGCGCGAAGGGATACGCCTGCTCCGGCGGTAAATTCCCCCAAATTTTTCGTGTCCTGCACAAGTCCTTCGATGATGAAAGACTTGTAGGTTGCAGAAAATGTCCTGGGCGGGCCAACGATTTTTTCATATTGCGTCACCAGCCGGAAACCGTTGTTGGCTTCGCTATTCAAAACCTTCATGGTCGTGAAATCTGTGGTGAAGCCCGGAAATGGCACGTCCGAAAGCGTGGCCGGATTCACGGTCCTGAACTGTCCCAGCGTTGTGGCGCTATTGGTGGTTGTCTGCGCCACCGTCTCATAAGTCACGCTGCTTCTGTTGCTCATCAAATACACCACGGCATCTCCCGCCCGGCCTCCAAACTGCGCAAAAACGCTCGGGGCTGCCGCCAGCGCCGCCATCAAAAAACAGAATCGGACCAGAGATTTCATATGTATGGATTCCTCCGGTCAATTCCGGGTAGTACCGTAATGCCCTGATACCGGGCGCGCAGTTGCGCCTCTTCTGCCTGACTGATCGGGCCTTTCCACTTCAAAATATCCCAACCGGTCCTCGGCTTGTTCGCCGGCAGCGTCTGGAACTCCGCGTCCTGAGCGATGTGATATGGATAATTGGAAAAAAATACTGCTCGCGTGCTGACAAGACCGAAGAGTATTGAGAACGAAATGATGTCCTGCACCCCGGCTTTTTCAAACTGCCCTGCCAGAATGTTGGTGAAATATTGCACTTGCGCGGCAGGGACGGAATCCAAAAACTTTGGTCCCGTGCCCACCAGCACCGGCGCTTCATTAAAGAAATTCAGCGAGCCGATCAACCCCTGGAACGCGATATCATTCCCGCCCAGCAGCACCTGTTTGGCGAATACGTTCAAGCCATAATCGGAAATCCCCGGCTCGAAATTCCGCCATCCCGGGTCTTCATCCACCGGAATCACAATGTCGCCGATGGCCTGATAAACTCTCATGGCCAGGTTTTGATCGAATGTCAATTGAGCGTCCTGATCCAGCGCCGCGCCTAATGCGCTCCCGCCGAAGCGGTCGAATGCGGCCACCAGCGCTGCGCCTTTCGCCGCCACGCCCAAAAAGGAACGGCGGGAAAGTTCGCGATCTAATTTTAGTATGTAGTCTCGCATCCTTATGCCTTCACCATGTTCGCCACTGCCTCGAACTGACTGGCAGTCTCCTCAGAGCCAACTGACTTGCCAAGAATCTGCTTCACGACAAAATCCGAGCACTTGCTGGCGATGGCCATAATCATAGCGTTCGGGTTCGCCCCAACATCTTTCGGGATGACGCTCGCGTCGCAGATCATCAGATTGCTCACGTCGTGCGACATGCAATTGGAGTCAACCACTGAATTTGTTCGGCTTGCTCCGGCCCTGCACGTGCCTTGTGGTTGGGGAACCGCGCCGATCAGCATTAGCGTCCGCAATTCCTGCCGCAGCAGCGCGCTAGGCTCGTTCGGATTCGGCGTAATATACGTCGCGCCCATGCGCTTCAATACTTCACCTATTTGTTGGTATGCCGCTTCCAGGTCGGAAAGCGTCTTCGGCTCGATCACACCGTCTTTGCCAATGAGAGGATATAGCGCAATCGGCTTGGCTACACCGCCCACCACTCGTCCATATATCCCCGGCTTGAGCGAGAACATGAATACTCCCAGCCGGTTCGGGAAATCCCGGATTAAATTCTTGAACGGTCTCCCAAAAGTGCCGAACTGCGCGGTCGTCCACGGCGTGGCGGACTGCAACCCGCCGCCAATGTGCACGATCACGTCCCTGGCCTTCGATCCATCCATCACGTAATGGTGAGCGTTCCATTGGTATCCGCGTTCCACGTTCCATTCCGTGCCTGGGATCACCGCCTCTATGCTCCCCGCTGGGTGCATGCGCAGGTAACGCCCCACATTGTCGTTGATTTTATTCAGCCCCGAGTCGTTTAGGATGGCCGGTGTGCCAAGCGCTCCGCCTGCCACCACCACCAGCTTGCGCGCCGTGACGGTTGTAACCTGCCCGTTCCGGCTGTAGGTCACGCCGGTCGCTTTGCCGTTGGAAATTTCCACCCGCAGCACTGTGGTGTTGTCCAGCAGCTCCGCTCCGAAGCTCAATGCCTTTGGTATCTGCGTAACCGCCGTGCTCATCAAAGAGTCGTACTTGCACGGCATTCCCGCGTTCAGCCGCTGTCCGCAGAAGAGGCACCTTCTCCGGTTCGAAGCGGTTTCAAACACCGGGATGCCCATCGCCGTGGCCGCCTGCTCATAGAGTTTGCTGCCGATGTTCCAGTTTTCCCGACCGTCTCGGTGAACGCTGAGTATCTGTTCCGCTTTCAGAAAATGCGGTTCAAAGTCCGCCTTCGACCATCCCGTCACTCCGGTTTCATTGGCGAAACCCGCAAAGTCCCCGGCGAAAGGCCTGATCCACGCCCCGGCGTTGATGTGCGATCCGCCGCCCACGATCCGCGCCTCGCGCTGATTCGATGCAAACGTGGGATTGGACTGATCCAGGTAGATCGGGTAGGAATAAAAGTATTTCCCGCGATTGATCGAAGTTACGCCGTCCGGTATATACGTCCCCACGTTGATCTGCGTAGACGCCCGCCGCGATTCCGGCGATCCAACGCCCGGGTCTGGTGTGCCTACCGTTTTCGGCCCGGATTCCAATATCAGCACCGATGCGTGCGGCGCTACTTCACCGGCCAGGAAGCCTCCGCCGGATCCCGATCCGCAGATAATGATGTCGTATTCACTAGCCATTTTTGCCTTCGTTAACCTTTTCTTACGGTATCAGCCCGTCGCCGAACCGGAAGGACATGCCCAGAATCTGCGCATAATTTCTGTATTGGCCGTTCGTCCATTGCTTGGCGTTTTCTGGTACGTCGGTCGTCCGGTTTACGAACTGCGTAAAGTCGTAATACATCGTGATTTCTTTTCCGCCCATCACCTTGCTGAATCCGGCGGTGATCTTGTGCCGGCTGCTGTCGGGGAATAGCGGACCAACGCTTGCGTCCTTCACCGGCGTCCGGTCATACAGGTAACCGGTGCGGATGGCGGCCTTAGATCCCAGGGGTATTTCCAACCCCACTGCCACGTTGTAAGAATTGCGAAAATCAAAACTCAGCCGCTGCTCCGCCGGGGTGCCAATGGCGGGATCATCTGCCGCCGTCTTGCTGAAATTCACAGGGACATCCTTGAACCGGCGGTAGTCCTGCACCCGGAAATCAAAGGCCATGATGCTCCGGCCAAACGGATTAAACGATATTCCTGTAGCCAGTGTCCCCGGCGTGGTCAGCGAAAACTTGATCGGCTGGCTCGGAAACGCTTCGGTAAAGGTCCCGCGTCCGACCACCTGCTCCAGCGTGGAGCCTTCGGTGAATCCAAAACCCATTTGGCCGTTGAAGTGGTGCACTACCGCGTTGCGTGCCGATATCCCGAATCCGAATTTCCCCTGCGGATGTTTGTACAGGTACGCAATTACGATGCCCGGGCTTTTGCTGGTTCCCGAAATGCGGGCGCGGCCTTCCGGCAACATGCGCGCAATCGATTGCGCCGCTTGCTCTTTATCCTGCCCAGGGAAAATCAGATCAGCCGCTAGTCTGCCAAAATCCAGACCGTCGTCCAGTGGATTCAAGAAACTGCGCTCTAGGATTGCGTGGTTGTAAACCAGCGAAGGCCCTATGGCGAAGCTGCTGTTGGGCGTCATGCGATAGGCCAGCGTCGGTTGCAGCCAAACGTTTTCCATCCTGTCCCGCGTGCCCGCAAAGCGGCCCACGAACTTGGTTTCCTCCGGGTCGGAATCCTTGAAATTCGTGAAATTCCCTGACAGTCCAAATGCCGCGAATACCCCAAGGCCCATGGTCCAGCGCTCGGATATCTGCTGCGAATAGAATAGGCTCCCCAGCGGCTGGTATTTTAATCCATTTAGCCCGTTAAACCCTGTTTCCGGAACAATCGTGCCCGGTGGCGTAGCAGCAGGAACAAAGCGGAAGAAGCCATTGACCAGGATGTTGTCCATCTGGAATTGCATCCCCGGCAAAAAGGCGATACCCGCCGGGTTGAAGTACAAGGCCGAGGCATCGTCGGCAAGCCCAGTGAAAGCCGTGCCCATGCCCGTGCCGCGTGCCGATAGTTCGATGATTGAGAAACCAGAAGATCGTGCAGTCCCGACAGTTAAGATTGCTACAAGGAAGACGATCAAGATTTTTTTGGAACTTATTCGAAATCGGCGAAAAGCAGGCATATAGGAATGCAATGCAATATCCTTTTGTTCAGCGCTAATGGGAAACGACCCGCCTTCTGTTATTCAGGTGAAGCACGGATTATGCGGCTCATGTATCGAATCTGTCAACAGAAACCTGCTATTTCGCTTTGGAATTTCCCCCCCGCATAGGATCACATCCCTCGGCAGGTCAATAGTAGACAGCCGCAACCCATTTTGCTACCCTTGTGCGGCGGGGTCGTCTGAAATTCAGGTTTCTAAATGCGCGCACAAACTAAATTTCCATCCATCTGAGGTTTCCCATTGAGCCAAGGCAAAGGAATTTCCATACCCATCGGGCCACTGATTTCGCGCCATATGCACGGCGTAAAGCGCGTTGCTTCCATCGTCGGAGGACAGCCGGTGCCGCTGCCCGAATTCGCCCAGAAGTGCCGCCAGTATCAAAGCGAAGCCGCTGCGGCGGCCTCTAGCCTTCCTCGCGTCGCTCAAGCCATCTGGAACGCGGAGGGTTTATCCATCACATTCGGCAAGTTCGGCCTGCCGAAGGAAACTCTGCATCATCCCAGCATTCCCGCCGAGACGCAGGGCATCTGCCACGTCGGTTTCGGAATCTCCGGCGCCGAATATGCCCGCTTTGATGTCGATAAGTTAAAGGCCATTTTCGAAAACAACTGCGAGCCAAATTACCGCAGCTTTGCTTATGAAGGCGTCGGCTCCGCCATCCGCGTTTTTGAGCCGGGTCCTTTTCGCATCATCAACCGCATCATGGGAGTGGTCCAGCCCGGCGCTCCTTATGCGCCGGATAAAGCAGGCTTCTTTGCTAAGTTTTTCTCGGCTTTCTCTCCCGAAGCCCAGCGGCAAATGACCCACGGTTATGGCCGCCTGGTCGGCTTCAGCACCATGAGCATTCACAAGTCTTTGAAGAGTTCCTCGGCGCTCCCCAGCGATCTCGTTTTGCCTTTTGCGCAGGGCATGACGGTTGCTTATGCCATGCTGAATTGCGAGGACATGCCCCGCTTGCTCGAAAATAGCAATGTGGTTTCCCCTGAGCCTATTCGCGCCTCGTTCCAAAACGGTTTGGTCTGGGTGCTCTCTTACTGCGACTGGTTTGCGCCCGGTTTGTTGGCCGCATGGAAACCGCAAGGTAAACGCGAAGAAACATTGATTGGCAGAGCACGTGCAGAGTCCGCTGCCAACCACAAGCGTGGTTTCCCATTGGCAGGCGGCCTGGAGAATCCCCTGGGTAAATCGGCTGAACCAATGTCTGCCTGACGCTTGCGGCATGTGCCCCACAGTGTATGATTCTTTAGGTATGTGTTAGCGAAAACGTCATGTCACGTTCCAATGCCACCTCATCTGTCCAAGCCAGCTCGCTCTCCGCTCACGAGCGTTTTCTCGTTGAGCGCTCCGAAGAAGCCATCCCCGTCGGCCTGGAACTCCATCGCTGGCTCCGTAATCGGAAATATACTTCTTCGCTGTCTTCACTCAATCTGAAAAAGCAATTTGAGCTTCCCCATCAGGCTCGCGGCTTCTTGAGCTTCGTCGTCCTCGGCGGCACTGAGTTTTCCGTCATGGGTACGGAACAGGAAATCGAGTTTGGCCGCGTGGAAGTTCCCGGCGGCGAAGACCATCTTCGTGAATTCGTTCTCGGCAACTTCCTGTCGCTGGTTAATTGGACCTATGAAGACGGCGCGCCCGGCGGCTTTACAGTAGAGAAGTCCATCTATAAAACCATGGATGGTGAATATGGAATTTTCCCGCCTGAACAGTGCTGCGGTTGCATGGACTGGAGGGACCTCGGCACGCGCTACCAGTGGGTTTTGCTGACCATCCATATCCATGACCTCGTCATGGAATTCGGCAAGATGCGCAAGCGCCTCAAGGAGGCCTTGTGCGCCGTCGCCCATCCTGGTTTTGTTACTGTGCAGCAAAATCCCGCCGAGGGCTACGCGCTGGAAGTCAGCGTCGGTTATCCGGTCATCAAGTTCGCGCCCATCCCCAACTTCTTTGGTTATGGTCCGGGGAAGTTTCACATGGCGGTCAAGAATTTTTCTTTTCTTCTTACGCAGGACCAGAGGCTGAAAGTCCGCATGACGTTTGCTTCCGCGCCGCGCTGCGAGAAGGTTTTTGATTTCGGCAAGCGCATTCCCGACCCCATGTATGGCGGAGCAGCCCTGCTGAGCGGTTTGTCGCTTGGCTTATGGAAGCCTCATTCTTTCCACGATTGGCTGGATATGCAAATGCTGGTCCAGCACTGCCGCGTCCACCAGACTTTAATGGACGGAACTCACCGCGTATGGAGTGATTGGTTAAAAAAGCGCGTCTCTTCCGTGCAAAGATAACCGTCGCAATTTTGGATCGGAGCAAAACTAGTATTTCCGCTTCAACGCAAACGAAAAAAACATGAACGACATTCAAGCTTTTCTTTCCTCCACGCACGTTTTCAAAGATGTTCCGCCGGAAGACATGGCCGAAATCGCGCCCTTGTTCCGTGTCGAAAAATATGCTGCCGGAGAGATCATTTTACGCCAGGGCGGATATAGCGATGCCGTTTACTTCCTTCGATCCGGTCGATTGGCCGCCAGATTCCAACGGGGCGAATGGCGGGAAACCGTCGCGCATCTCCAGCCGCCGGACATTTTCGGCGAGCTGTCTTTCGTCACCGGAAAGCCCTGTGTCTGCGACGTCGAAGTAGTTTTCGATGCCGAAGTCGTCTGCCTGCCAAAGGCCGTCATCCCGGACTTGTCCCAGCAACTGGCCAAAAGCTGGCTGCTCGTCCAGCGCTGCCTGATGAACGTCATCGCGGGTCGCCTCCAGGACACCGTCGTCCGCGGCGCCAAGGTCCAAGAATCTCCGATTGTCTTGTTGCGTAATTCCCCTCATTGGGAAGCTCCTTTATCATTTGCCGCGGAATTGTCCCGCTCGCTCAAGCGGCAAACCGGCAAGGAAACCCTTCTCATAAACCTTGGGTCAAAAGGCAATGCCGATATCCATTCTCTGGGCGATGGCGCCAACGTTTGTGATTGGCTGCCCCAGAGCACAGGCGATGCTCTCCGCTCCGACATCGCTCAGCGATTGACCGAATGGCGGCGGCACTTTGAAAATGTCGTCATCAACATCCCTCCGACCAACAGCAGTTCTCTCTCTGGCATTGTGAAAGAGTTTGTGAATTGGCAGGGCGATCTGCTGGGTCCGGGCGACCCTGTTCCGCAAAATGACAAAGAGCAGAAATTCGTGGTCCAGAGCGCCGCGCAGCCCACGCTGCCTGTGCTCAGCGGCACGCAGCAGCTCATTCATGAGGCCCAGCAGTCCGAAGCCTCCTTTCGCTCCGGCGCTTCGGTCACACCCAAGTTCCGCCGCACGGTGGATTCCATCGCGCGGGCTTTGGCCGGTTTGCAGGTTGGCTTGGCGCTCGGCGGTGGTGCTGCCTGGGGCTGGGCGCACATCGGCGTTTTGTCGATCCTGGAAGAATCCGGTTTGCCCATTGACGTCATCTCCGGCTGCTCCATGGGCAGCGTCATTGGCGCCTTTCGCTCGGCTGGTTATCCCGTCAGCGAATTGATAGAAATCGCCACCTATTGGAAGAAGCGCACCAAGCGATTCATCGAATGGCGTTTCTGGCGCATGTGCCTGCTCAATGAGCGCGTGTTGCGCAAAACCTTTCGCCAATATTTCGGCGACCGCCCGGTCAACAGCACCGAGATTCCTTATTGGGCCAACGCCGTGGACATCCAGACTGGCAAGGAATTCTCCATTCAAGACGGCTCGCTGGTCGACTGCGTCCGCGCTTCCATCGCCATGCCCGGCCTTCTGCCTCCAGCCACGCGCGGCGCCGCATTGCTGGTGGACGCTGCGGCGATGGACCCGGTTCCCGTGGACCTCTTGCGCAAGATGGGCTGCCACTATGCCATTGCCGTCAACGCCATGGCCGCCCCGGAAGCCCAAAAGGTCAGCTCCAGGTATCCGTTCAATGCCTTCGATATCATGAGCCGTTGCATGTTCATTCTTGGCCATGAAATCGGACAGGCTCGCGCCGAGCAGTCCGCCAACGTGGTCTTTACGCCCATGTTGAACGACATCTCCATGCTGCAATTCAGCCGCAGCCAGGAGATCATTGAGTGCGGCATGAGGGCTGCGAAGCAAAACCTGCCGATGATCATGGCGGGATACGAACGCCTGCGGGCTTCGCTGCGCGGCGCGGACCACTTGCCTCCTCGCGTGGAGGCAACTGCGTCCTAGACCGGTTTTCCGCATCGTGTATCCAGTTCAACAGCCCCGGAGGGGCGTTAGATTTTAGCCCAGGGCGTAAGCCCTGGGTAAGTTAGGCGTATACGAGCAAGCCCCGGTAGGGGCGAAAGAAAGTAGATCATCAGGTGCGCCATGCACTAACTGTAATAACAGTCTGATTATCACGTTTCACTGTTTGTAATCACGGACGCTTTTATGGATCTCCAGGCACAGCGGCCCCAAACAAGTTCCATCCAATACATTCTCAGCCCACAAGTCCTCAAGCGCAGCCTCATGATCGCCCTGGTGGTCGGCTTCGTGCTGTCTTTAGTCAACCAGCTCGACATTCTGCTTCACGAGCCGATGACCGTGCGCATCGCCGCCAAAATCTTCATGAACTTCCTTGTTCCCTTTATCGTTTCCTCCGTCAGCGCCTTGCTCAACCGCCGCTAGGGAACTTAATCTGAGCCGCGCGCGCCAGCAAGCGGGCCGGTTTTTTTAATCCGAGCCGCGACTGGCCAGCCCCGGTTCTCCGGGGCAAGGGAGCGGTTGGTTTGGTAGCCACGGCACGCACTTTGTGCCGTGGGTATTTCCCCCGCTGTCATCCTGAGCGTAGCGAAGGGATGAATTCACGTTTGAAGTGCAACACTATCTTGAAAGAATACCTCGTTGGGAGTTTGAAAGCCCAGGCATTTTCTGGGG
>Ga0156170_1049_pt1 | contig 12834 bp, 12 predicted proteins | sample RifCSPlowO2_12_FD_107823 | JGI IMG/M metagenome (GOLD analysis project Ga0156170, IMG submission 107823) | Acidobacteria bacterium RIFCSPLOWO2_12_FULL_54_10
TTGGCCAACAAGCGCGACACCATCCCCCCCAAAAAGCACGGCAACATCCCGCTGTGACGGTTAGGCTGTCATTCCGAGCGAGCGTAGCGAGTCGAGGAATCTGCAGCTCTATCCCGGTTTCACAGATGATGTATAGGGCCAAGGAAAAACATTCCCGGAGGGGATGAATATGAATAGCCGGGGGCAACGCCCCCGGAAACCGTACCCCAAAAACATCGACCCCGCAAGGGTCGCACGTTCCCTGCAACATGAACCGGTACAACCCCTTCAGGGTCGAACCTAATATGGGGAGCCTTCGCTACCGGGGGCGCTGCCCCCGGCTATGCTCTGGTATCCCCTGCGGGGATAGTTCGCGATTGGCTTGGCTCTATCCATCAACCATAAAAATGCTCTAACAATCTACGCTCTTGGCTGCTCGTCCTGCCGTGTAGAGGCTATAATCCCTGATGGAGGACGAACACACATATGAAGTTCACTGAAACAGAACTTCTTCTGCCATTCGAATTGACTCGCGCTCGCGGCTGGCACGCGAAGTATCGCGGCCCTACACCATCCTGAACCACTCTAATCCACACGAAATCCCAAAAGAATTCACGAAGTTCCCAAGGGGCAGTATAATGCTCCTTTCGCAGAAGATCGTTTGCCGCCTTTGCATACTGCTGAATGGGTAACCGAACCGACGAATGGAACAAGCGATGACCCATGAAGATGAGCGCCAGCAACTTTTGGAAACAATCGCACGGGTTGCGAAAGAAAAGCACACGGATGTTCTAAGTCGTGAAGAATTCTCTGCAGCGACCGGTATCTCTCTGAACCGTGTCTATCAGCTTTTCGATGGTTGGCGAGATGCTTGTGAGAAGGCAGGGATTTCGGCAAACGTTCAGAACTTGCCCATTGACAATGCTACGCTATTCGAAGACATGCGTAGGGTCTTTGTAGAAGCGGGCGGCATCTGTACCAGAACGAAGTTTAACAAACTCTCCAAATTCTCTGGCGATACTCTGAAAAGACGCTTCGGGGTTTGGCATAATATCCTTGCGACGTTTCGCGCGTGGCTTGTCGAACAGAATGTTGAGTTCCCATTCCTAAATCTTTTGCCAACAGGTTCTGCGAACGCAATTGATCCCAGCGGCGCTGACTCTCCCAGCACGCGGTCTACCAGTTATCTGGAACCGATACAACCGGGCAAGGGACCGACCTATGGCGCATTCCTCAACTTCCGTGGACTCCAGCACGCGCCGGTGAATGAACAAGGTGTCGTTTTCCTATTCGGGATGGTCTGCCATGAACTTGGATTCGTTGTTGAATTGGTTCGTACAGGCTTTCCAGACTGTGAAGCAAAGCGATGTGTTGACCGTCGAAACGACACGTGGGAAAGGGTTCGTATCGAATTCGAGTTCAAAGCCAAGAACGCGAAGGTTCACCCGATGAGCGGCTGTGACTTGATCGTCTGCTGGGAGAACGACTGGCCCGATTGTCCGGTCGAAGTGATCGAACTCAAGACAGCCATCAGGAAACTTCGTGATTCCTCTTGCATGGGTGTATAAGGTTCCATGTTCCCCAAACTCCTCATTGCCAACCGTGGTGAAATTGCCGTTCGCGTCATCCGCGCCTGCCGCGAGATGGGCATCCGCACCGTCGCCGTTTATTCCGAAGCCGACCGCGCTGCCCTCCACGTCCTGAAAGCCGACGAAGCTTACCCTATCGGCCCTTCTCCGGCACGAGATAGCTACCTGCGCATTGACAAAATCATCGACACGGCGCGCAAGTCAGGCGCACAGGCCATCCATCCTGGATACGGGTTTCTATCCGAAAACCCATCTTTCGCCGCTGCTTGTGAGGATGCCGGAATCACTTTAATCGGTCCCAGCGCGGCCTCTATGGAGCTGATGGGTTCCAAGACTCGCTCGCGCCAAACCATGCAATCCGCAGGAGTGCCTTTTGTCCCCGGCGCCACCCAAGGCATCGGCAGCCTCGAAGAGGCCATGAAAATCGCCGATTCTTTCGGTTATCCGGTCATGGTCAAAGCTGCGGCAGGCGGCGGCGGCAAAGGTATGCGCATGGTCGCTTCCGCTGGAGAGATGTCCTCGGCCTTTCGCGATGCTAAGTCAGAGGCATTGAATGCATTCGGCAACGCAGAGGTTTACATTGAAAAATACATTGAGCATCCTCGCCACGTGGAAATCCAGGTGCTTGGTGACACGCAAGGCAACACCATCTATCTCGGAGAGCGCGAGTGCAGCATTCAGCGCCGCCACCAGAAGGTGATGGAGGAATGCCCTTCTCCAATCGTCGATGAAGAGATGCGCCGTCAAATGGGCGAGGCGGCCGTCAAGGCTGCTCGCGCTGCCAATTATCACAATGCGGGCACCATCGAATTTCTGGTGGACCGCAACCGCAATTTCTACTTCCTGGAAATGAACACCCGGCTCCAGGTCGAGCATCCCATTACGGAGTTGGTCACTGGAATCGACCTGGTCAAGCAACAGATTCGCATCGCTGCCGGCGAGCGGCTAACGCTGCAGCAGGAAGACATCGTCATGCGCGGCGCGGCGCTGGAATGCCGCATCTACGCAGAAGACCCCGGCAACAATTTCTTTCCCTGCCCCGGCTTGATCCGCAGACTGGAAGTTCCTTCCGGTCCCGGCGTCCGCGACGACAGCGGTGTCTATGAAGGCTGGACCGTGCCCGTCGATTACGACCCGCTCATCTCCAAACTTGCTGTCTGGGGCGCAAACCGCGAGGAAGCCATCCACCGCATGAAGCGGGCCATCGGTGAGTATTATGTCGGCGGCATCAAAACGAACCTGAGCTTGTTCCAGACGATTTTGCGTTTCCCCGATTTTCTGGAAGGCAGGCTCGACACCGGCCTGATCGACCGCTTGCTGGCTTTGGAAGACGCCTTGAAGATACCTTCTGGTGAAACCGGCGTGGAAGCGCTCGACCCATATCTATGGAGCGCGGCTGCTATGGCCGCTGTTTTGCACGAAGCCTCGCAGCAAAGTAACGGGCGGAAGAACTCCAGCCTGCCCGCGCCAGCGCCCAGCGCATGGAAATTGGATGGCAGGCGGAGCCTTGCCCGGCCCGCCTCCTTCCGCGATAAATCATGAAATTCTCTGTGACCATCCACGGCCAGGAACGAACGGTGGAACTGCGCAGCCAGAATCCTCCCGAATTTTTCATCGACGGTGTAAAGACTGAGGCTCAGCTCGTGCAATTGCAGCCCGGCCTGTACTCCATTATTCTGGACGGAAAAAGTTACGAAGTCCGCGTCGCTTCCGCTCCTGGCACTGAATCGAATTCCGGCGAATACGATGTTGCAGTCAATGGCGTCTCATCCACGGCGCTGGTCCGCGACCTGTCTCGCCGCGTTCGCCACAAGGCAGGCCTTGCCCTCGAAGGCAAGCAAGACATCAAGGCTCCCATGCCGGGCAAAGTTCTCCGCGTGCTGGTCTCTGAAAATCAAACCGTCCAAGCCGGCAGCGGTTTGGTCGTCGTCGAAGCGATGAAGATGCAGAATGAAATCAAATGCCCCAAGGATGGCAAGGTCATTAAAGTGAACGTGCGCGAAGGGCAGGCCGTCAATTCCGGCGATTCTCTATTGATTGTGGAATGATCACTTAAAACATCAGGAGGCTGAATCGTGTCTGAAAGAAAGAATCTGTCGACCGGCGGCGCGTGGGAGCCGATCATTGGATACTCGCGAGCCGTGCAGGTGCAAAACCGGATTTATGTTTCCGGCACTACGGCGACGAATGCGCAAGGGGATATCGTCGGCGAAGGCGACCCGCGCACCCAAACCGTGCAGTCTCTCAAGAATATTGAAAATGCCTTGCAGAAATTGGGAGCAAGCCTTGCCAATGTCGTCCGCACCCGCATGTTTGTCACGGACATCCAGCGTTGGGAAGAGTACGCACGCGCTCACGGCGAATTTTTCAAGGACATTCGCCCCGCCACGACGATCGTCGAGGTTTCCAAACTGATCTCGCCAAAAATGATGGTGGAAATCGAAGCGGACGCTGAACTATAAAATTTCGCTGCTTACTGCGGCCTGGCTCGCAGCACCATAATGCCCCAGCCGAGGTTCATGCCCACGGTCCGCGCCATTTCCACGTGGAACCCTGCCTGCTGCAATAATTTTTTGCATTCCTCGAGTTCGTAGCAGTGCGCTAGCGCATAGCGATGGATTCCCGTGCGATGTACGAGCTGCAAAACCCATTGGCTGAATTTGCAGCCGGGAAAATCGTTGCACCAATCCGATAGCACCAAGCATCCGTCCGCTGCAATTACGCGGCGGAACTCCTCCAGCACCCTCGCCGGATTCCGGTAATAATGAAAACTGTTGTTGCAGATCACTGCGTCGAAGCTGCCGGTTGCAAAGGGCATGCTCTCAGCCAGCGCGTTGATCCATCCCACACGGCTCGCCTGGCTCAATTTTTCCTGCGCCAATCGCAGCATGTCCATGGAGAGATCGACCCCCAACATTGTGACCGGGTGATAGCCATTGTTGGCGACGGACTCTTCCAGCAATCCGGTCCCGCATCCCACGTCCAGAATCCTGTGCACCGAATCCCAGGGGATCGCTTCCAATGCCGCTTGCAAGGTGGCATCGCCTACGGAACGATTCCACCTTCGGTCATACGTTCGCGCTTGGCGGGAATACTTCTCCACCAACGGGTGATATGCCTGCGGCTTCGCGTCGTGCAGGGACGACGATTGCGGAATCATCCCAGAATCTTTCATTTGCCACTCAACAACTGGACCAGTTCTTTCAATGAATTGATTTCTGCCTCCACGGCCAACTCCGTCCGCGGCGGATTCTGATCGTGCCTCGTCATTTCGCTAGCTGAAAGCGGTTCACTTCATCCTCTGCCAGGTAATTCTGAACATCGGCCTGGTTGCGAAGATATTCCGAATATGCGGTGCTCAGCAATTGTTGTTTTCTGTTTCCTAATTCCTGGCGGATCGTCTGATCCACTTCAGGATTATCCAGCTCTAGCTGGCCGGGATCTCTGCGCGCCACCAGCTTCAGCACCATGTATCCGCCCGAGGTTTGAATCACCTGCGTGGTATCTCCCACTTTCATTTTCTCCAGTTCCTGCCGTACGCGCGGCAAATACTGGTCCACCGCAGACACAGGCAGAAACCCCAAATCGCCGCCCTGGCCGGCCGTCTGCGGATCTTCGGAGTATTCCCGCGCCAGTTGCTGGAAATCATCTCCAGCCTTTACGCGGTCCACGATCATCTGAATCTTTTTCGTTGCCTCGTCTGCCGTTTTCGCTTTGTCGTTCCGCAAATTGGTCACCGGCATCTCGGGATTCGGCGTTACGATGATGTGCGCCAGCCGGTATTCCATCTCAGCCACATTGAAGCGAGCCTTGTTTTCCTCATAGAACTTGCTCATTTCTTCCGGCGTCACTTGCACTTTTGCGCTCAGTTGGCTTTGGACCAGCTTCTGCATGCTCAAATTCCGGCGCATCTCATTGCGCAAATCCATCTCCGTCCATCCACGCTCCGTCATAGTTTTCTGGAATTCCTCGTCCGTGCTTTCTCCGCGCAGCAACTTGAACTCTGCTTCCAATTCAGTGTCCGTCGGGGCGAGTTGCAAATCTTCCGCTTTTTGCAGCATGATCTCTTCGACGATCATCTCCCGCAATATTTCCAGCCTGGCGAGCGTCGCGGCGTCTCCCTGCGGTTTTTCCGGCATGTCCTGGGTGCGCAGAGTAAATTGCCGCTCCACGTCCGCGCGGAGAATCGCTTTCCCATTCACTTGAGCCGCTGCCTCAGGTGTGCGCGACGATCCGCCGCACCCGGCCATAACCGCCGAAATTAGTATTAACCCTGCCAAAATATTTTTCACGTCCTGCTCCCATCTTCCTGAATGTAATCTTGTAATTCCGTGTAATCCGGCCATTCGTTGCATTGACCTGTTAGCGATTCACGGTCCCTTGCAATGGCCTTTGCCTTACAATGAATGCACATACTGAATTAACCCGTTCAGATCCTTTTCCTGCTGAAATAACCTTATGCCAGCAACCCCCGCTGCGCCTGCGCTCACGCATGCTGCGGCGTTTTCGCGGGTCACTCCGCCGAGCGCGAATAAAGGCACGTTCGATGTCCGGCTGCATTCCCTCAGTAACTCCGTTCCCCTAGGTGTTGCGGATGGCTTCGAGGGAGTTTTGAAAATCGGACCCAACAGAACATACGAAGCTCCCTCCGCTTCCGCTCGCGCCACTTCCTTCGCGCTGTGGCAGGAAACTCCTATCAAGTATTCTTTTCCCGCTTTGCGCAGCGCCGCTGCCACCGGCACTCCCTCCGCAGGCAAATGAACTCCGTCAGCCCCGCAGCTCATCGCGATATCCAGCCGCTCGTTGACCACTAGCTTTAACTGCCTCTTTTCTGGAAATCTCTGCATCGCTTCCACAATCTCAGCCAGTCGTCCGCCCGGCAGGTCCTTTTCTCTCACCTGCACGATATCCATTCCTGCCTGGAATGCCTCTTGCACTTTCCTCAAAAGCAGCTTCTCTTGATCCGCATTCCCGCTCGTTGCGCTTAACTGTTGCCTTGCCGTGATGTAGTAGCACTGCGCCAATTCGCGATTCTCAGCTTCCTTCCGTTCATGCATTGATCCTGCGCAAACTCTATCGAATCGTAGCGGTCCGCGAGAGCCCCAGCCAGATATTCACTAATCCAAGGCCGCTCACCGCTCCGCGACAATAAGGACTCAAATAAATCCAGCTTATTTCAGATAAAAAGCTCGGCGATACACTTTGTTCCCACACCCAGGTCCACGGCGCCAGCAACAAAAAAAGCCCTATCTCGATGCACACCAGGATATAAAATATCACGCTCAACCGGCTGCCGTTGCTTTCTTGCAGTGCAGGCCGCGCGGATTCTTCACTTGCTTTGCTGGAGATCACGGATTCGGTCGGTAACATTGCGATAGTCGATATTCCGCGCGTAGACTTCCATGAAACTTCGGAGCGCTGCTTCCTTCTCTCCAGCCATTTCATGGGCAACTCCCACTTCATAGAGCAACGCTAACGACGTTTCTCCCTCCACATGCGGAAACTTTAGCGCCGTCTCATACCACGTCACGGCCAGCTTCGGCATTCCCTTTTCCAGAAAACAGCTCGCCAGCAGTGAGCAGCACTGCACCAGATGGGAATAGTCCTTCTTTGTTTCCGCTATTTCGTGAACCTTCTGAAACTCTCCAATGGCTTCGTCGAACAAACCCATTTCTTTGAAGGCTATGCCCATGTTGTAATGCGTCTCCAAGTCCTCCCCTGCCGCGGTGGCCGGTACTTCCATCTCTTCCTTGAACTCGGACATTAAATCGTCCAAAAAGCCCGCGCCTTTCGCTGGTGCAGGCGCTGCTGGCGCTTTTGGTACTGATTGCGACGCGCCGGGAGCCGCCGGAAAATCCAGTCCGGCGCTCAATTCCATGGCCAGATCGCCCAATGGATTCGCGGATGCCGCTGCCGCAGGGCCGCTGGCTGCTGCTAGAGGTGATGAAGGTGCGTTATCTTCCAGGGAAAGTTCAAATGCATCAGCCGAATGCTGGCTTTCGATGGAGTGCAGGAAATCATCGTGCGCTGTTTCCGCCTGCGGTTCCGCAGCCATTGGCGGTGTCAGATCGAATGGCGTTTCCTGCGCCATCATGGCCGCTGGCTCCACCTGCTCGGCGGGTTGCTGTTCTTGTATCACGGCATGCCCAAGTCCGGGGTATGCATCAATCGTCGGTTGCGGTGCTGCCTCTGGCGTGATCGTTGCATCCAGCGCGCTAGTGAATGCGACTTCCGTGACCGCTGCTGCAGGAGCATCCGCGCTTCCCGCCACTTCTGGTGCAATCATTTCATCCGAAAAAGTCTCGCCCAGTTCCACGAGCCGTTGTTTCAATTCTGCAATCGCAGGATGTCCGGGCGATTTTTTCTCCAGATTTTCCAGCGACTCTTTGGCATCTGTCGTTAATCCGGCCTGTATATAAAAATCGATTTCTTCAATGGCGCTATCCGCCGATTCCGAAACGGCCGTCTGGCCGGTCGTAGCCAGCGTCGCCCAATCCTGCGACAAGTCAATCTCCCTGACCTGCGCTTCACTTCCAGCCTTCTCATCCACTGCGGCTGCGGTCGGTTCCTGGTCTGCTGCTCCCGGTTGCTCTTGCAACCACTGCATCGCGTTTGCCGAGCCTGTTTCTTCTGCCGCCTGTTCGGTGGCCGCGCCTGCATCCAGCGCCTTCTGTTGATACTTGAGAACCAAGTCTCCATATCGCGCCGCTTTATCCCCGTCCCCCAGCATCACGTATTTTTCTGTCAGCGCTTCGGCGCACTCGGCGGCTTTCTGGTACTGATTTTCGCGCTCGTATAATGCCATCAACTGTTCGAGCAGTGCGATGTTTCCAGGGACTTCTTTCAATCCTTCTGCCAGCAACCGGATGGCTTTGCCGATCTGCCGGTAGTTGACGAGCAGTTCGCTTTCGGTCAGGCAATTTTGAACTTTCTCCTGATCCTGCGGCGATAATTGCTCGGTTGCAGCGGATGTTGCAGCGGATGAGGCTATTTCTTCCAACACCATTTCCAGGCCAATCGCCATGGCAGGCGATGATGTCTCCGAAACGACTTCCGACGAACCTTGCAATCGGCTCTCGATGCGGCGCAGCATCTGCCGCCAGCCCGTATTGGATGGCTCTTGCTTCACCAATGCGTCAAATACTTCCCGCGCTTTCTCCAATTGCCCTTGCTCTGCATACGCGTGGCCCAGCGCCTCCGCCACGTCCACTGCTTCCACGTCCTGGCCTGCTTTCACGCGCCATTGCCAGAGCAGTTCCAGTGCTTCTAGCTGGGTTGGCCTTGCAGTTACGATTTTTTGCAATCCTTCCAGCAGAGCGGCGTTGATTTGTCCTCCGGCGATCTTCTCGTTGGCTCCTTTATAGAGCTTCAGTGCCTCGTCAATGTTTCCTTCATCAATCAACCGCTCCGCAATCCGCCCCAACCCTTCCACTTCCCCGTGCTGCTCCGCCAGTCTTATTGCAATTTCCTCGGCCCGCGTGCTGTTACCTTGTTTTGCATAAGCTTCCTGAAGCAGCAGGAGCGCTTCTTTCTGTTCGGTTAAACCTTTTATCGATTCCAAAACCTCAGCGGCCTTTTTGTATTTTTCTGCTTGCAGATAGACCCTTGCCAGCAGGATCGCGGCCTCCGCATTGTTCTTATCCAGCCGCACCGCTTCCTGGAGGCACTTCTCTGCCTCTTGCGAATCACCTTTGTTCAGGTATCTCTCGGCTGCTCCCAGATAGGAGGCCACTGCGTCTGCCGCCTTGCCCGTTTGTGCGTACAAGCTCGCCAGTTTCGCTTGCAGTTGCGGATTTTCCAGATCCATCACCACGATCTTTTCGAAAATCTCCAGGGCCTTCCCTCTATCGCCTTTCCCCAGCAATAACTCTACGGCTTGCAGGAAGTGCATGCGCGAATCCCGCGTCAGCCCTTGCATAAAATACAATTCTCCCAACCGGATCAAGGCTGGCAATCCGGGAGAATCAATTTTTGTAATCCGCTTGTAGACCGCGATTCCCCGCGCAACAAATCCGCCCTCCACATACTTTTCTGCCAGCTCGTTAAACGTCCGCAGTGCGTCGGCGGTCTTCCCGCTGCGCATCAGAAGATCGCCGATCGTGTTCAGCGTCATTAAATCCTGGGGATCTTTCCTGTAAATTTTTTCGTATTCCTCAATGGCGGCGTCGATCTTCCCATTCAGCACATGTTTCTCTGCTGCTTGCAGGATTTTGTTCTTGTCGTATTTCAGTCCAAACGCCATAGGGATTCTCTCTGGTTATCTGCTTTCCGCTTCAATTTCTAAAAACTTAGGGACACACCTAGCGTGTCCCCTCGGCCTGCTGGCCGCATTAGTCTGTGCCTGGATCGTAGGTCTATTGCCATGTTAAGAATAGGCGTAAATCAGGCGCAATTGCAAGCCTCTGTATTTGGTTCCAATCGGCTCAACAGCCAGACCCTATTTTTTTATTGACCACGGCTTCGGAACTGTATAAATATTCAATATGGTGCATAATTATTCCAAAGCCGTGCTTGGACCTGCTTTCCGCATCGGAATCCTTGGTTACACGGGATACAGCGGAGCCAAGTTGGTCTCCTTATTGGAGCGACATCCGTCGGTCTCTGTGGTCTTGCTCGACCACCGTCACACGGAAGGCGCTGTGTCGGCTCAACCAATGCCTGTTTCCAGCAATGCGCCGCCTATTGCGCGCATGCCGTGGTCCGCAAACGCAGTCATCGAAAATCATCTGGATGTCGTCTTCACGGCCACGCCGCCGGAAGTCTCCATGGAGGTCGTTCCCCAGATTCTTGCCCAGGGTGCCAAAGCCGTGGACCTGAGTGGCGCTTTCCGGCTTACTGCGGCACAGTACAAACGCTGGTATGGCGCTGAACATTCCCAGCCTGCATTATTGCAGGAGGCCGTCTACGGTCTTCCCGAATTGCATCGCGAAAAGATTCGCGGCGCGCGTCTGGTCGCCAATCCGGGTTGTTATCCCACCGCGGCGATCTGCGCCTTATGGCCACTGATGGGAAAGGACTGGGTGGACCGCTCGGCGGGAATCATCTGCGACGCCAAATCCGGCGTCACCGGCGCGGGCAAATCGCTGTCACCCAAAACCCACTTCGCTCAGGTTTCGGAGAATTTTTCGGCTTATGCGATTCTGAAGCACCGCCATGTCCCCGAAGTCCTAAACAACGCTGGCATCGACGAGAGCGATTTCGCCTTTACCGCGCATCTGCTGCCCACGCAGCGCGGCATTCTGGCCACTCACTACCTCAAGCTCAAACGCCCAGTGCCGATGGATGCGATTCTGGATGCCTACCGCTCCGCCTACGCATCGTCCAGCTTCATCCGCATTTATCCATCGCAGGGCCAGCCGCAGATCAGTCTGGTGAACCGCACCAACTTCTGCGACATCCATTGCTCCTTGAGCCAGGACGGTTTGCGCTTGGTCGTGGTCAGTTGCATTGATAATCTTGTAAAGGGAGCAGCCGGACAAGCCGTGCAGAACATGAACCTGCTGCTGGGCCTGGACGAAACCCTGGGTCTGTTATGAGCATGGAAATGAAAATCGTTGTCAAAATCGGTGGAACGTTGCTGGAATCTTCAGCCGACCGCCAGCGCCTCGTTGCCGAAATTGCCGCGCAGTGGCGCTCGCATCATCAGGTTTTGGTTGTTCACGGCGGCGGCAAGCAGTTGACGCAATATCTCGACCAGGCCGGCATCGCCAGCCGCTTCGTGGACGGCCTGCGCGTGACCACTTTGGAAGCCATTGACGGCGTCCTCAAGGTTTTCACCGGCTCCATCAACCACCAATTGCTCGCTGTTTTTCACCAGGCTGAGGTCCCCGCCGTGGGTCTTTCCGGCATCGATTCCGGCTCGCTCGTTGCCCAAAAGTTCGTGGGACCGCATGGCCAGGACTGGGGCTTTGTCGGTCAAATCACCGCCGCCGATCCTCACCTCTGGGAAGTTTTGCTCAAGGAGCGATTCGTGCCGCTGGTCGCCTCGGTCGCCGTCGGTGACGACGGCCAGATTTACAACATCAACGCGGACCAGGCTGCTGTCGCCTGCGCCGCCAGCCTCCGCGCCGACTCGCTTGTCTTTCTTACCGACGTCGATGGCGTCCGCGATTTGAGCGGTCAGATTCTTCCACGGATCAGCGTCGAGCAGATTCCCGCGCTGCTCGATTCCGGAGCTGTTTCCGGCGGCATGTTGGCCAAGTTGCGCGCCGTCCGCGAAGCCATCGAGCATGGCGTCGGGCGCGTCTGCATCGCCAACGGCCACCGCCCGGGCTCGCTCGCCGCTGCTTTGGCTTTCACGGGCGCATCAATTGAAACATTCATGGGCACCATCATCACTTCCGCCCATGCCCCGGCTCAGAGGTCGTCATGAATTTCTTTTCGACTGTCCGCCCGCGCCGCACGCTGTATGCGTCCGCACAGGTTTGGTAGCCACGGTGAGCGCTTTCCTCACCGTGGGCTTTCCCCTGTTTGGGATTTTGAATTTTGTGCTTTGAGATTGTTTAGGATTTAGAGCTTGGGATTTAGAATTTGCTGTTCTGCTTACCTTAGGCAGAAGCGTAGCGACAAGAAAGGGGACCATCACCATGCGCAACCATCCCGGAGAGGCCATAGCGCCCGCTGCTGCGGACTCCGCTTCTTTCATCGTCCGCCCCGCGCAGTTGTCGGATGTCCAGCCGATCCTGGACCTCATTAACGGTTACGCCGCGCAGGAGATCATGTTGCCACGCAATGAGGTGGAGCTGTGCGAAGGTCTGCGCGACTTCCTCGTTGCCGTCGATGGCGACCAACTGCTGGGTTGCGGTGCGTTGCATCTCTACACGCGCCACATGGCCGAATTGCGCTCGCTCGCCGTCTCCTCCGAGCACACGCGCAGCGGTGTTGGTCAGGCCCTGGTTCGCGAGCTGCTCGATCAAGCCAAGGAGTTCGGCGTCGATGTTGTCTTCGTTTTTACTTATGTCCCGGGATTTTTCGAGAAGACCGGCTTTCACATCATTGACCGCGCATCGCTCCCGCTCAAGGCCTGGAAGGATTGCCTGCGCTGCCCCAAGTTCACCGCCTGCGACGAAATCGCCATGGCTTTCATGGTCACGCCGGGCGCGGAAATCTATATGAGCCACGAGCCTCCCGAGCTTCCTTACGTCGAAGGCCCGCTGATTATGCCCAAGCTCGGCCAGCCCCGTGTCCTCGACAAACCCAAACCCCGCGCCCCGAAGCGCGACAAGTAATTGCCGGAGTGCAGTGGACCTCGCCTTTATCGCAATCC
>Ga0156170_1069_pt3 | contig 12660 bp, 13 predicted proteins | sample RifCSPlowO2_12_FD_107823 | JGI IMG/M metagenome (GOLD analysis project Ga0156170, IMG submission 107823) | Acidobacteria bacterium RIFCSPLOWO2_12_FULL_54_10
CTGCGGTCGTAGTGGTCGGCAGGTCCGGAGGAAATGCAAACAACGCCATCCGATCTCCTGCCTGCCCCCCAGGCAATTGATAGCCTCGGAAAAAATATGTCCCTACCTGCACCCCAGAAGAGACCGCGGTCGCAGAGACTTTGTATGTAACAATTTCGCTGCCGCCTTGGTTGATATAGAGCAAACCCGAACGAACCTCAATGGACGGCGGACGCGTGCGTACTGGAAAGGTTTGAGAAAACTCGCTGCGAGATGAAAACCAGTTTTTATTCCAAGCCGTGATACGAAGTGTTGCGTCCCCGTCCTTTAGTTGAGTTTGCTTTGAGGGCCCTAATACAACTTCACGGTTAATGTTCTTCGGACCATTTCGCCAGAAGTCCCACCTAGCCCCGTATGTTTCCTCCAGTATGGGAACTTTCAGCCCTCCTTGCTCGATTTCAACTAAGACAGCGCGAAGTCCGCGAGCATCTGAGGACAAAATCGTTACAGGTGTTGAGCGTCCTATTCCTTTGATTTCTTGAGCTAGTTGAATTGCCGGAAGATCACCAGTCCATTGCCAAATTATGAATAAAGCAACCACTGCGATCAGGATGCTGAAGAAAATCTTCACGAATCCCTTTTCATTCCCAGCGTGCAGCCTCATCTACGTGCCTCCGATCAAGAGTGATTGCTATTGAGCAGGCTAAAAGATGCTTCACCGTGCTGTCAATCGTGATTCCAGTTAGGCCCAGTATGGCCAGTATGGAAAGATACACTTTTGAATTTCCAGTAATGTCCGTACTGGGTTCTGAATTTACATCGCTTCCACTACAGCGTCATGCACTGATGGTCTGATAGTTTTGATCATTTCATTTTCCCGGCTTGGGTGAACGCGGTTGGTGAGTAGAATAATAAACAAGTCTTTTTCAGGATCAATCCACAGGGATGTGCCTGTGTAACCCAAGTGCCCATAAGAAGACGCAGAAAAGTAGCGGCCCGAAGCAGAAGGCTCGCTTGGCTTGTCCCAACCCAACCCTCGCGGCGCGCCTTGCTCAGCGGGATAATATTTCGTGAACTCCCGAATCGTTGAGAGTTGAAGAAATTGCTTATCATTGATCCGTCCTTCGTTTAGCATCATCCGACAGAACAGAGATAAATCTTCTGCTGTCCCAAAAAGTCCGGAATGTCCGGCGACACCCTCCATGACCCAAGCATTTTCGTCATGGACCTCGCCTCGGATCAGCCGCTTGCGAAACGTTTCATCTTGCTCTGTGGGAGCGATCCGCCCAAGCAGGGCCGTTGGTGGATTGAATTGAGTGTCCGCCATAGCAAGCGAAGACGCGATTTCCGTTTGAAAAAATACATCCAAGGGTTGCTTCGCGACGAGCTCCAGGATTTCACCAAGCAAGATAAAGCCGATGTCACTGTAAACGGTTTTCCTTCCAGGGAGATCTTCCAGCGGCAGTGCAAAGGACTCTTCGAGCATGTGAGATTTATTTCTAGCGTTCAGGAAAAAGCGTTCATAGGCCGGCAGCCCTGAAGTGTGGGCTAAAAGGTGACGGACCGTCACATCGTTGCGAGACAACCACAGGGGGTCTATTGCAATATCGAATGGCCGAGTGAACTCTTCGAGATAGTGACCGACTGGGCGGTCAAGTTCGAGCAGACCACGATCTACCAGCAGCATTGCCGCTGTCGTTGTTGCTACGACTTTCGTTATCGAAGCCAAGTCGTAAATAGTATTTGATTGCACTTGGGTAGCATCTTTGGCATATGACAGCCTTCCCACAGGTAAAATGATCGAAGAATTTTTGCGCCCCACGGCAAGAACAGCGCCAGGGAATGCATGGGCTTTCACGCCGTCCTCCAGAATGCGCCGTGGCTTATCAAACTTTGCTGGATCAAGCCGTAAGTATTTGGACATGTAATTTTAAATTAGAACTGCTAAGGCAGCGGGGCGGGTGCCTGACCGCTTGGAGTGTTCATTTGTATGGATTGCGCTAAATCCATTTCCGTTTGCGGGCCGGTGGCCATTAGTCGTTTCAGGGCGGAAATGGTTGCTCGGATATCCTCACCCTGCGAGATATAAACTTCGTAAAGCAGAGGGTAATAACGGATATAAGTCCTGTCGAAAGCCAGACCCGCGTTGTTCATTGCGGCAGGGCACTTATTGAAAGAAACCGGATCGGGCAGGATCGATGTGCATTCGCGATTCAACTCAGTAAAAAGTTCCGACTTGCGCGCAAGCGTTTCCTGGCGCGTCATTTCTCCTGCATGGAATTGAGCATAGAGCTGTTTTGCGCGGTCATAATATGAATTAACGATCGTTGCTTTTTCACGATAGAGTTGCGCTTCGCGTTGGAGTTTTTGAGCTGTCGAGGAAGAGACCCCGTATTTGCCGCTGGCGAACTCGCTCGCAGTAAGGAAACCGATCAGCGTTGCAGCGGCCTCGCCGATCTGCGGAGAAGCCGCTTCAGTTTCTTCTTGATTGTGAAAATCCTCGTGCGGCACAACCACTAACAAGCGCTCCAGCGGCGCCTCCGCCAGCGAAGGAGTAACCGGATTGGTGCCACTGGCAACTGCCTCGATAGCATAAAAAAACAGATCAACCTCTTGTTCATTCAGGGAGCATCCTGCCGCATCGCCTTGGGTGAGCTTCAGCTCTTCGTAGGAATCAGGAAGCTCCAGTAAACCGGTGTAGTAACAACGATAATATGCAGGAGTGGTTTCAGAGTATTCAAGAAAATTACCCGTTGGCGCAAAGCCAACCGATCTTTGAAATTCCTTGATCTCGGCGATGATATCCTTGCGGGGGTATGTAATGGGCGATGAGGCTGCCGGTCTTTTCATTGAACACCCCGGAGCAACGAGAATTAGCAGTAAGCATCCGCCCCAACGCAACAATCTTGTCATCCGATTCATTTGTAAGAGATGCGCTGAATTCTTGCGCCAATCGCTTGCAATTTCTCTTCAATGCGTTCATAGCCGCGGTCAATATGGTAAACACGTTCGATGATGGTTTCACCCTGGGCAGCTAAACCAGCCAGAACCAGTGAAGCGCTGGCGCGCAAATCACTCGCCGTGACGCCCGCACCACTCAGTTGCACCGGGCCGCGCACAATTGCCTGGCTGCCATCCACGCGAATATTGGCGCCCATGCGAACCATTTCCAAAGCATGCAGAAAGCGGTTTTCAAAGATTTTTTCGTGAATTACGGAGGTACCGTCTGCTTGGGTGACAAGCGCCATGTATTGCGCCTGCATGTCGGTAGGGAACCCAGGATATTCCTCCGTAGCGATATCGGCAGCTCGCAAGGGCTGATGGGCCCAGGCGCGCAGGCTGTTGGTTGAAATCTTTTCAATCTTCATTCCGATTTCCCGAAACTTATCGATAACGATCTGCAAGTGATCGGGGCAGCAATCCTGCAAGGTTAAATCCCCTTTCGTAATTCCTGCGGCTGCCAAAAACGTGCCCGCCTCAATGCGGTCCGGAATGATTCTGTGATCAGCTCCGTGCAGTTTAGAAACTCCTCGGACGCAGATTGTAGATGTGCCGGCTCCCTCGATGTTCGCGCCCATTTTCGTGAGCAAGCTTGCCAGGTCCTGGACTTCTGGTTCGCGAGCTGCGTTATCCAGAATCGTCTCTCCATCGGCCAGGGTCGCCGCCATCAATAAATCTTCCGTGCCGGTGACAGTGATGCGATCAAAGTAAATGCGCGCTCCACGCAAACGGTCGGCTTGGCCTACCACCATGCCATGTTCCATGTGGAACGTCGCGCCTAATTTTTCGAGGCCCTTTATGTGTAAATCGATTGGCCGCGCTCCGATTGAGCATCCACCCGGCTGCGAAACACGCGCTTTTCCAAACCTCGCGAGCAGCGGACCGAGGATCAACGTGGATGCGCGCATCGTGCGCACCAGCTCCCAGGGAGCTTCTACGCTTTCAACGCGATTTGCTTGCGAAACGATTCGCCTCTGTGATGCATGCGCTTCTTTGCCTGAGGATGTGGATGTTTCCTCGCTTTCCTTGATCGTTACGCCGAGAGTTTTCAGCAGGTGAATCGTAGTTGCAATATCACGTACAGATGGAATGTTCTCGAGGATGACGGGTTCCTCGGTCAGCAAGCAGGCAGCCAGACACGGTAGGGCAGCATTTTTCGCCCCACTGATACGAACGGTGCCCTGAAGTGGAATTCCGCCTTGGATGATAAATCGGTCCATGAGTTATTTTCTTCCTAATATTTAATAGATAGCCTGAGATTAATTTCTAAAACCCAAACGTTCCTATTCCGCCAATCATTATCCCTTTAACCCTGCCATCAGGCATTAAAGCGACCATATCCGCATCCGCGCCTTTTTGTATCGATCCCTTTTGATTTTCAATACCCATCAGTCGAGCAGGGTTCCAAGAAGCCATTTTAACCGCCTCGCGTAAGTGAACACCCGTGAATGCGGAGAAGTTGCGGACAGCTCGATCTTGTGTGAGAACACTTCCAGCCAACTTCCCTTCAATGTTGCGACAGCAAGGTCTGCCGGTGCGAGGATCATCCCCTAAGGTGATCTCTATCCCGCCAAGCATATACCGTCCAGGACACATTCCTGTAGCGCTGACCGCATCGGTTACTAAAAGTATTTTCTCATCCCCTTTCGCTTTCAGCAGCAAACGCAGTGCAGTTTCCTCCACATGAACTCCATCGACGATTACCTCGGTGTAAACACGATCATCGGTGAGTACTGCGCCGATAATACCAGCATCGCGATGCGAGAACGGCCGCATTGCGTTGAATACATGAACGGCATGGCGCGCACCAGCATCGATGCTGCGCTGAGTTTGCTCGTAAGTAGCATTGGAATGCCCCAGAGCAACGCGTACTCCGGTTTGAATTGCGTAGGCTTGCAGCTCTATAGCGCCATCAAGCTCAGGGGCCAGTGTCAGAATCCTCAAACTTTCACCCGCTGCTTCCCGCAATCTGGAAAATGCTGGTATCGATGGATTCAATAGTTGTAAAGAAGGATGAACTCCCCGTCTTTCAGGGCTAAGGAATGGCCCTTCCATATGAATCCCTAATGGCGTGGCTAATGGCTTATTGCTGGAAGCAGTTTGTTTTTTCCACGATCCGATTGCTGAATCAAGTCCATGCAGTGATCGCTGAAGGTCTTCTATTGGAGCAGTTAGCGTAGTTGGTAGAAAAGAGGTTGTGCCATGCTGTGCGGCATATTGGGCAACAGCGATGAGAGCTTCCTCTGATCCTTCCATCACGTCGCGTCCAGAAGCGCCGTGAATGTGCAGGTCCACGAAGCCTGGCGCTAAAATCCTTTCTCCGAGATCGATGATGCGCACCGAAGAAGGAATTTCCGCCGCTCGCCGCGAGAACACATCGCGGATGAAGCCATCTTCGACCAGAACCACGCCGTCTTCAATGGTTTCCAAAGGCGTAAAAACTTGGCGAGCAGTAACGGCAATAAGCGGCATGATTTTTATGGAATCGCTCGGAGATTACCGTGATAACGGTTTAAAAGTTTCTGAGCAGCAATTCGATTCAGGCCTGTTTGCAACATCAGAATCGCGAGTTTCACATTTCTGCCGGCTCGCTGGAGAGCCTTTTCTGCAGCGGTTTCATCAATTCCGGAGACGGACTGAATGATGGTGCTTGCTCGCGCAATGAGTTTCTGGTTCGTTGGCCGAACACCGACCATGTAATTACGATAAACATGACCGAGCCGGATCATGGACGCTGTAGAAATCATATGCAATACCATTTTTTGCGCCAGAGCCGCTTTCATGCGAGTAGAGCCTGCGACAACCTCCGGCCCTGTATTAACAACGATCGAGATGCGCGCTGCTCGCGTGATGGGTGAACCGGGATTGGATGTGATCGCAACTGTTACGGCGCGGCGGCTGCGGGCAAACTGTAATGCTGCAATCGTGTATGGCGTGCGACCGCTGGCTGCAAGACCGATCACGACATCGTGCGTTCCGACTTTCCGGGACGCAAGATCGTGCCTTGCTTGTTGTTCGTCATCCTCGGTTCTCTCGGTTGCCTCGGTTAATGCGGTTCGGCCTCCTGCGATAACGGCCTGCACCGTATTGGGCGTGACCCCGAAAGTTGGGGGACATTCCGCGGCATCCATGACGGCGATCCGTCCGCTGGTCCCAGCGCCGACATAAATGAGCCGTCCGCCTCGGCGGATAGCGCGGACCACGGTTTCCACCGCGCGAGCGATTTCCGGCAATGCGAGAGCGACGGCTGCCGGAACTGTAGCATCTTGCTTCTGAATCGTCGTCAGGATTCCGAGCGTGTCGAGCGCATCAATTTCCGCGCTGGAGGGATTGGGCTGCTCGGTTCGAAGGGATGAAACCACGGGCCGCGCCGATATCGCTCTGCCCGTGGTTTTCAGTTTCCGTGTCCGTTGTGAGGAAGTAGTCCGCAATTTCAAAAATTTCCACGGGAAGCGATCTAGATTATTCCAATCCGATCAAAGATTCCCCAGGAATCAGTTTACATCTTTTCTGTGACGGTGACGGGTTCGCTGAGCTTGAATTCCAGAACGGTTTCAGCGGGAATTTCAGCGGCGTCTCCGCGCGTGGCCAGAACCACCGCAGTGCCAGCGCCCGCTCCCGTGGCCGCGCCAATGCCAGCGCCTTTTCCACCGCCGGTGATGGCTCCAATCGCAGCGCCGATTCCTGTGCCAATGGCAACCTTAGTGGCGTCTTTGCCCTTGGTGGTTTGTGCCTGGACGGTGATCGAGTCCGTAGCGATGGCAAGAGTTTCGCCGCTTGCAGTTTTGATGCTCGTCAATGCAACAGTTAAATGAGCCACGTTCTGAACGCGCCCGCCTTTGTCGGCTTCTACGATTTTGCCCTCCAAGGTGGAACCCTTGGGAGCTATCACCCAATCCCCTTCTGTTATGGGTTCTTCAAGAACTGAGGAAAAAGCATCTCCTGCATTCTGCGATGCAGTGCTCAGAGTGGCTGTAGGCCGAACTTTGATTTGAGTTCCGGCAACTAATGTAACCGTGCGCTCTTTGGGAGCTGCGGGAGCGGTTGCTGCGGTACTGCTAGAACCTGCCGGAGCGGATTTCGGTGCGGAAGCAGTAGAAGCAGGCTCTTGAGCCGCCGGGGCTTCTGATTGCTCGGGTGTTTCAGCAGCCTGCTGGCATGCTGTTTGAAATACGACCAAGGCGACGGCAAGTCCCATCGCCGAAAAAAAACCAATTCTTTTGTGCGTCATGCAATTCTCCTTCTTGTAACTGCGAATGCAGATATGGGGAATGATTCGGAAGCTGGGATCACGACAGCAATCATGGTTCGCGAAAACCAGCCCGCCCCACAATTGGACATTACGCTCCGCCCAAAACAGAGTCAACCTTACAAAAGTCCCACTAATAACTTAAATCAGACATCAGCTTCGCGAGGAGTCACGCACGAGAGTGAGAAACTCTTCGCGCGTTTGTTGCTGGCTGCGGAAGACGCCCAACATGCAACTGGTGATCGCTTGGGAATGCTGTTTTTCGACGCCGCGCATCATCATGCACAAGTGCCGGGCTTCAATGACTACGCCCACGCCTTGCGGACGGAGCTTCTCCATCAGCGTCCGGGCGATCTGATTGGTCAATCGTTCCTGAATTTGCAGCCTTCTTGCGAAAACGTCAATGAGGCGGGGAATTTTACTCAACCCGATCACCTTCTTGTTTGGCACATAGGCCACGTGGCATTTGCCGAAAAATGGCAGCATATGATGTTCGCAAAGGCTAAAGACCTCAATGTCCTTAACGATAACCATCTCGTCGTAGGTCACCGAGTAGAAGGCGTCATTCAGCACTTCGTCCACGTTCTTGCTGTACCCGCTGGTCAAATAACGAAGGGACGTGGCGTGTCGCTCAGGGGTTTGCAGCAATCCTTCGCGCGCTGGGTCTTCACCAAGAGCGGTGAGCATCTGCCGGACCAATGCGGGCAGAGGGTCTGCATCGGAAACCTCCCGGCGTTTTGAGATGGAGCTAGTATTGATGTTTTTATTCTTGGGCATGACGAATCCTTTCAGGGAGACTCAAGCTGCCGAGCTGTTTTTCGTTTCGCCTAATCCTACCAACTTCTCGCTGATTTGCCATAGTCGCTGCGCCGTGCGCGTGTTCCGGGCTGTTGCCGAGACCGGAGCTTCGCGACAATTATCAAAATACTTTCCTGTGATGCCATCGACCTGTGGAGAGGAAGCCAAATACGTGCAAGTGGCCGCGCCCCGCTCGGGGGGCCACAAGAAAGGCTTGATCAGTTTGGCGATCCAGGGGGTCAGGCCCTTATTGCTGTCCACCAGTCCAGTGGCCACAACACCAGGATGGAGGCTGTTGGCGGTGACGCCGGAGCCTTCCAGCCGCCGCGCTAGTTCCGCAGTAAACAGGATGTTGACTAGTTTGGAGGTTGCGTAACAGGTCCAGCCGCTGAACTTCGTCTCGGATTGCAGGTCGTCGAAGTTTAGCTCGCCACGCCAGTGCGCTTGCGAGGAGACATTGACGATGCGAGCCGGGGCAGCAGCTTTCATGGTGTCGAGAAGCAAATGGGTGAGCAGGAATGGAGCCAGATGATTGACGGCAAAGGTCAGCTCAAAACCGTCGGCGCTTACAGCACGCCGCGTGACCCACAGGCCTGCATTGTTCATCAGGACATGCAGCTTATCGTAACGGGATAGGAAAGCCTGCGCCAGCCCGCGGACTTGTTGCAAAGAGGAAAAATCGGCTACCAGGCCCTCGACGGAGTTGTTGCCAGTGGTTGCGCGGATGGATTGCACGGTGGCATCTGTTTTTTGCGGATTTCTGCCAGTGACAACCACCGTGGCTCCGAGCTTAGCAAGCTGCATGGAGGCAGCGAAACCAATTCCATTGGTGGCACCGGTGACCAGACAAATACGGTTCTTCATGGAGGAAGCAGAACCAACAAATTCTGTAGAATAGGCCATCCCGCTTGTGGCTCAAGGCAAGAATATCACAGGCGGTGCGGGAGGTTAGAATCCAGGAGAAAGAAGCAGGGGGTGAGTTTCCGAGCGAGGTAACGACGGCGAATTCGCAATCCAATTTGTGGGGTTCTCGTCTAGCGACGTGGGCTTGCGAAACCGCAGAAATGTCCACGGCGCGGAAAGCGCGCGTCGTGGCTACCCGTTCGTTCCATCCGATCGCCGTCTAACAACTTGGCGCTCAGGCGCAGCGCGCCTTTGGTCGTTGCCTGCAAAAACGCGTTAGATTGCTCCGCTCTTGGTTCCCTTCCAGGTCTCGATTAAGAAGACAGCTAGCGTACCAGCTAGGTTGACCGCCAGTTCAGCATGGCGGAGCTCCGGCCTTGCTGAGGACAGACCCTTACCGTGGGCATCTCCAAGAGCGTTCCGCATGGCCCCAATTCCCTCCACAACAGCGGCGCAGCCGCCGGTTACCTGCCGGAGAACGGCTTCGGTTTGCTGACTTGGCGCCAGGCTGAGTGCCTCGGCTGTCAGCTTGTACAATTTAGGGAGATCAAATTTGTCTTCGTAGGAAACTTCAGCTTTATCTAGGATGTGCTTGCACACGCTTTCTAATAGAGTCCGAGCAGAAGTGATGGCCCCATCAGGATCGTCGATCCGTCGCACCAATGCATCTCTCCACGATTCGTGAACGGCGTCTGAGTTAAATTCCTGAATCGCTTGGCCGACTCTTTTATCAGCGGGAGATCCAGTCTTGACTTCGAGTTCTTCCAAGAGAGGTCTGAATTCATCCCATAGGTATTTGCGCCTTCCCTGATAGCCGGGCGAAGTTTGTTTAATGAAACCCCAAAACTGCTTCAAATCGCGACAAGTGCGCACGAAGCGTGGTAGGCGGTCTTTCAGGGTCAGGTCGTCGAGCAGTTCACTTCGGAGCAACTTGAACTCGTTATCAGTAACTTGACCGCCGGTGGCATACGAAATGAGCAGATTCTGAAACGTCTCGACTTTCTCCAACAGTTCATCCTTAGCTGCCATAGGCTTCCTATTTCCAGGTGCCGTCCGACTGCGAGCTAAATCTTGTTTAGGCCATCCGCCTCAACCGTCCATGATGGCAGGTTCAACCCAAGCCCCCCACGATTGCGGTGCGGGTCGTTTCTCACAATAAGCCCCCGGCGCTCAGCCGCGAGCGGAGCCGGTCGGTCGCAGCGGCCCGGAAGGTTTTGGGGAGCGGGCTTGGCGGCCAGGGCGCTGTTTTTCAATCAATCGCGTGATTTCCGGGACCAAGCGTTTGGGGACGACCATCACGGTCTGACCGCGCAACTGGTATGCGGCTTCGTCTTCGGCAACCGCCTCATTCTCAGTTTGCTCCTCGTAGTGCACCAGCACTCTTCGAACCCTGGCTTCATTCCAGCCAGCCGGGAATCGGTTGCGTTTCATCGGTGCTTTCTCCTTTGCCGCCTGCGATAGGCCAGAAGCGGTTTTCCTCGAAGCTCGTACGCTGTAATCACGAAAACGCTGTCTTGCTTGGGGTCGCGAACGTACACGACCTTCAGGTATCGCCCGCTCGCTGTTCGGCCAATTGCTACGCGGGAGCCGTCCCGTCCCGGACGATCTTCTCCCGGATTCGTCAAGACATCTTCCACTTCTTCCTCGTCTACACCGTGATTACGGATGTGCGGCTGACCCGTGGCGGAATCGAGATAGAAGCGAAGCTCCACTAGCGCCAGTATAGGATGTGGTGGCTCCGCGCTGCAAGCTGAAGTAGTAGGCTGCGTCCTTGACGCGTAACGCCATGCCGCTCAGCCGCCCGCCCGTGGCCCGCCAGACAGCAACGTTGAGCAGTCTAGGGGAGAGAGTCCAAACCCCCGTTCAGAATCTCAAAGAAATTGGATGCGGTTTCTTCCAGGCGAATTTTTTTTCAGGCGCGAGCGCTAGGCAGAGAAAAGATTGGGCCAGATGGCCGATACGTAAATGCTGCGGCGTTACTCGCGAACTAAACGAACCGGAGCGAGGAGTTGCGCGTTGAGCGGACCAAGCCGCACAATGGAGGAACTGTATGGCGCTCTCCGCAACCATATATAACTTCGACATCGAACTCGCGGACACCGATCGCCACGTCTACGAGTCGCTCGCGCTACGCGTCGCGCGTCACCCTTCAGAAACCGAAGAGTATCTGGTGGCGCGCCTGCTCGCGTACCTGCTGGAGTTCGCGGAGGGCATCGAGTTTTCGCGCGGCGTGTCGGACCCGGACGAACCGACAATCGCCGTCCGCGATCTGACCGGAGGGATCAAAACGTGGATTGACATCGGCACGCCTGATGCGGCGAGGCTGCACAAAGCGTCGAAGGCCGCAGACCGCGTTGCCGTTTACACGCACAAGGATCCAACGCAGTTCCTGAAGCAGCTTGCGGGTGAAAGAATTCACCGGGCCGAGGCGCTGGAGCTATATGCGCTGGATCGTGCGATGATCAGCGCGTTGGTCGCGCGTCTGGAGCGACGGGTCGCCTTCAGCCTGTCCGTCACCGACCGCGAGATGTACTTTTCGTTCAGCGCGGAAAAACTGACAGGCGGCGCGGAAAACCTCACGGGCGCCGTCGTGCGTCTAAAACACGGCGTGTGAAGCAGGCTTGAGCCGGCGCTTCCGCAATCCAGTGTTGATGGGCGTCGAGTGTGATGCTCCACGGAAGTTCCCGCCGTTATGCGAAAATGGGATGATGGACCGCGTGAGAATGGACAAGTGGCTCTGGGCCGCCCGATTCTTCAAGACGCGCTCGCTCGCCGCACGAGCATGTGAACGCGGCAGGATTGCGTGCAACGGACAAAAAGCCAAGTCTTCACGCGAGGTCCGCGTCAGCGACCTGTTGCAAGTGGAGAGCGATGCAGGAGAGTTTCAGGTGGAGGTCATGCTCCTCAGTGAGATGCGCGGCCCGGCGGCGGTTGCGCAGACGCTCTATCGCGAGACAGAGACGAGCCGGCAGTTGCGGTTAAAGCTGGCAGAGGAGCGTAAAGCGATGCCGCATTTCGAAGCGTCGCGGGAAGGCAAACCATCGAAACGCGATCGCCGTAAACTCGATCGGTTTCGGGGTAGAGCGTGACCAGGGAACAGAACGGCATGGTCCGGCATCCAGCCTGGACGGTTCATTAACGGCGAATGGGCTACTCGCAAGCATTTCGTGCGAGGCTTCTAAATCGAGCCGTGACTCGTCACCAACAGCCAGATACCCGGAGATTTTTGACACTCGCAACGCGGTCGATCCGTATCGTTGCATTCACCCGCCTCCCAGCGGTTTCAGGCAAGAATAGCACAGGCAGCGGGGGAGGTTAGAATCGAGGAGAATGAGAGGCAGTGGTTAGTTTGTGAGAGGTGGACTATGCGGGAGTTGAAGGCGAGGTAGCCACGGTAAATTTGCAGTTTGAATTTGCCGTGGGTCTGTAAATCCACAGGAATAAACCCACGGCGTGAAAAACGCTCACCGGGGCTCACAGCTTCAATTATTCCATCGATCTGCGACGAAACTGCGACATTGCTCACAATCCCCTGAGTGTCTGTCGGGTGTGATCAAATCCGATGTCACCTTCTCTTCAATGCTGCAAAATAGTTTTGCGATACCCAGCGACCCATCGTTGCAAATTGCAAGGAGCCTCCCTTCGAAGGCGTCGTACAGATGGTGGAACGAGATCTTATCGTCAGGCGCTTCAGAAGTGAAGAAAGTGGCGCGAAGATAGCACCGCTTATA
>Ga0156170_1035_pt1 | contig 12647 bp, 11 predicted proteins | sample RifCSPlowO2_12_FD_107823 | JGI IMG/M metagenome (GOLD analysis project Ga0156170, IMG submission 107823) | Acidobacteria bacterium RIFCSPLOWO2_12_FULL_54_10
TGTACCGGATTATCGTCTGACCATAGCGTACGAAGGCTCATTCGATCCCCTGACGCATGAGAAGGTGGAAAAGGAAGCGCGCGAACGTGCCGCGAGCTTCCTTGAGTTTGTTCAGAAGACCGCGGCTGCGGCCGGAGTGCCGTGCGAAACCGTGGTTGCGACCAATGACCACCCCTACGATGCCATCGTCAATACTGCGAATGAGCGCGGTTGCGATCTGATAGTGATGACTTCGCGTTATCGCAAGGGATTAGTGAGGTTGATCATGGGCAGCGAATCAAGCCGCGTATTGCACCGGGCTTCCATTCCGGTGCTGACGTTCCGGGCGCTGATAAGCGCCGATCAAAACGCCAAGAAACCCGCTCCCATGGCGGAATCAATCCCGTCAAAAACGGAAAGTGGAGACAAAAGCCGGCGCGTCTAGCAGTGCTGGTGTGGCAGCTTGGCCGATCGGAAAACTTGGAAGATCCGCTTCAAGAAATGCGGGTATACACGCCGAACAATTGACCTTTCGCGTTGCTTATCTTGGGCGGAGATCAGCAACCGGCAGGCGGGTTTTGCGCATGAGCAAACCGCCGCCGACCAGCATGGCCGCATTTGACAGAAATACGGGCGCATACCCGAATGCCGCGCCCACGCTGCCGAAGACGAGCGGAATCACCAGATGCGTGACGTTAAACATGGTTTTGAGCAGGCCGAGCGATTCTGCCACGCGACCCGGCGGCGTCAGCACATAGAGCAGGGACATTGATAACGGGTTGGCGCAGCCGGCCCCGAGCCCGAGCAGGAAAGCGATTGCCGCTAGCGCGTAGGGATTCCCCACAAAGGGGAGCAACATGAACGCAAAAGCGGCAACAAAAACGGCATAAGTGAGAATCTCGGCTTCAGTCCTTTTTCTCATCAGGTACGGAACGACGCCGCGGATCAAAAAAGCGGCAGCCGACACGACCCCAAGTATGGTGCCAATAGCAGACGCCGAAATGCCAAGCGCGTGGCCGTAAATCGGAAAATAAAACTGAAACAGATTGTGAGCCGAGTTTATGACCGCCCCGGTGATAAAAATCGTGCGCAGGGTAGATATGCGCCAGAGTTCGAGTACGCTGCCGTGCCCACCTTTGCCCGCATGCATGGCCGTTCTGGGCAACAATCCCGGCCTGAACCACAATATCAGCAGCGGCAGCACGGAAAACGATGCAAGCACCCAATACACCTGCACATGGCCGATGTGATCGATCGAGAAACCTGCGATGAGCGGCCCCAAAAAATTGGCGGCGGACCATCCCATGCTGAGCACGGCATAGTTGGCGGTACGTTTTTTGGGGCCGCCGATGCCGCCTACGCCCGCCTCTATCGGGATCAGAAAAAATTGATGGGCTAGTCCCAGCAATGTACCGGACACATAAAGCACCGTAATGCTTGGAAACAACGGCGGCAGGGCCAGCCCGATCCCTATGCCGGCAATGCCGATGACCAGGGGCAGCCATAGCCCGACCCGGTCTACAAACTTGCCGATGACAATCGACAGCAGCATCGGGCACAGCGCGTAGAGCGCTATCACTATGCCGACCGTGACTTGATTGGCGCCTAATTCCAGCGCATAGAGCGACACCGCGACCCGGCTTCCGCTAAAGGCCAGCTGGCCCAGGACTCCCATCAAGATGATCAGGTATATCGTCATTTGCGAGAACAGGACAATGGGCGTGAAGGCGGTTTGCGTCCGTGTCCGACGCAAATCTTTTTTCCACTGGAAAGTGGCGTGTTGTTCTGCTTATTTTAGCACCCGCGACCGACCGCGCAGTTGGCGATCCCGGATCGGCAGATGCGGCGTGTCATGCAGCCGACTGAGGAACAGAACCTCAGGGTAGTCCAGCTGCTGCTCGGTCTCTCCAAGCTGGAGAGTACAGTGCGTTATCTGGGCATCGAGGTCGACGATGCTTTCGAGATGGCCGAGCAAACAGAAGTTTAGCGCTCAACCTGAGGCGACCGTCTTACAGGACGGTCGCTTATCGGCCACAACCGGACGCCCGCGGTTACTTTTCAATTTGACGATGGATCGTCTCGCTGCACCTGCCTGCACCCCACCACACACACCGGCGCCGCGGGTGAATCTGTTTCAGGTGGCTTGATGCTTGAACGCTGAATGGTTTTGGGCAGGGCCGATGTGTGGGCTCAGCTTGCGTTCGCGCCGGCGTGCGGATTGAGGAAAATCTGACGCAGCGAAAGGCGAAATTCTACAGAGGACATCGGAGCTTTCGTGAATTGTCACGCGGTGGTTGATATATAACGGGCGGGGTGATAGATTGTCCTTGGGTGAAAAATAGTGTTTAAATTCCTTATGCTCTACATAGGAGGCTTAAATGACAGCACCAAATTCCGCGAACGTCGACGAACTCAGAAAGGAATTCAAGGGCAAGGTCATCACTCCGGGCGACCGTGAGTACGAAGAGTCTCGCAAGATCTGGAACGGCATGGTGGACAAGCGTCCCGCCATCATCGCCCGTTGCGCCGGAACACAGGATGCCATCAAGGCGGTCAACTTCGCCCGCGACAATGGGATCCAGCTTGCCGTCCGCGGGGCGGGGCACCACATTGCCGGCAACTCTTTGTGCGACGACGGCCTCGTCGTCGATCTTTCGCACATGAGGACAGTGAAGGTGGACGTTGCCGCGAAGCGGGCCGTCGCCGAGGGCGGTGCTACGCTCGGGGATTTCGACGAAGCGACCCTGGCCCACGGCCTTGCCACCCCGGTGGGAATCAACTCCACCACGGGGATCGCGGGGCTGACGCTGGGCGGGGGCTTCGGCTGGATCAGCCGCAAGTACGGCATGACGGTCGACAACCTGGAATCCGCGGAGGTCGTCACCGCCAAGGGCGATGCCGTGCGCGCCAGCGCCAACGAGAACTCGGATCTCTTCTGGGCGCTCCGCGGCGGCAGCGGCAACTTCGGCGTGGTCACGCAGTTCGAGTTCCGTCTGCACCAGCTCGGTCCGGATCTCCTCAGCGGCCTTATCGTCTACCCGTTCTCCGAGGCGAAGCGCGTGCTCCAGCAATACCGGGAATTCGTCGCTAAGGCCCCCGACGAGCTGACGGTGTGGACGGTGCTTCGGAAGGCCCCGCCACTGCCGTTCCTTCCCGCCGATGTCCACGGCAAGGAGGTGGTCATCCTGGCGCTCCTTCACGCGGCCGATCCGAAGAAGGGCGAGGAGCTCATCCAGCCGCTCAGGAAGTTCGGCAAGCCCGTCGGCGAGCACGTCGGCGTGCAGCCGTTCACCGCATGGCAGAAGGCTTTCGACCCGCTGCTCACGCCTGGCGCGCGGAACTACTGGAAGTCCCACAACTTCACGATCCTAGCCGACGGCCTCATCGACGTAGTCATCGAGTACGTCAAGAGGTTGCCTTCACCCCACTGCGAGATCTTCTTCGGCGCGATCGGCGGCGCCACCATGCGCCCGGCCCCCGACGCGACCGCGTACGCGCACCGCGACGCCGCGTTTGTCATGAACGTCCACGGAAGGTGGGAGACGCCCGCCGAGGACGAGCGCTGCATCGCCTGGTCGAGGGACTACTTTCAGGCCTCGGCGACCTTTGCGAGCGCCGGCGCCTACGTCAACTTCCTCACCGCCGACGAGACGGATCGGGTGAAGGTCGCCTACGGCCAGAACTACGATCGTCTGGCCAAGGTGAAGCGGAAGTACGACCCGGAGAACCTGTTCAGGACGAACTGGAACGTCAAGCCAGCGTAGCTGCTACCGAGCCTGCGCCACCGTGGAGTACGCGACCTCAGGGTGGCCAGACTCGAATTTCATGTAACGAATTGGCGGGTCGGTGCGTTATGGCACTGGGAAGAGTGCCAATGGCCTGTCAGCCACGTTTCTTTGTCCCAGGCGAAGCGCGACGAGTTCGATGCTTTTCTCGAATGCGGCATCCTTGACCACGGCTTCCAGGCTTGCGCTGTGCTGGGTGCGGCCACAAGAAGCTGGTAGCTTCTCCTGCAAGCGGCGCGGCATTTGCCCCTCGTGCGGGGAGCGGCGCTTGGCGGAGGCTGCCGCTTGGCCGTTCGATCCGACTCGTGAGTCCACCTATCTGATGCCGATGCGCATTTGCCCGGCGGAAGCCAATGCGTTCCTCCAGTAATGCGTGAACCGCCCGCGAATCTCAGCTAACAGAACTTTCGACTGACTCCTCCGGGTCGATAGCAGCCGTTGACCAAACAATACTAATGGGGCATTTCTATTTGTTCAGCGCGGAATCGCGTCGTTTGAAATGTCACCTGCCGGTGTGATGCTACTTTATGTCCGTCGGTGAGCGCTGAAAGCGCGGTATCCGCATCCAGCCGAGCTGCGGTCGCCGCTCGAGCAGCGTCCCGTATCCAGTAACGGGTTCGCTCACGCCCGCGACCTGCAATGCGGCCCAGAACAGCGCCAGGTTGGAGGACAGGAACGGCACTCCAAAGTCGGCCTCAAATCGGGCCGCGACCTCGATCGTTCGCAGGTTGCAGCCGATGACCGCGACGGCTTCGGCGCGTTCATCAAATGCCGATCGCGCGAGGTTATACGCCATCTCCGGCGCTTGAATCCCGACTTTGGATATGGGCGCAGACGAAAGAGGTTCAACGGGCTCGCGGCTGCCCCCAAGGTTCACGCCCCCCGTACGCAGCACTTCGATCCCGCAAGCGGTCCAATAAGCGTGGTTGCTTTCGCTGAGATCGGGTGGATATGGCGTGGCGAAAGCCACGCGCCGGACTTTCAGCGCCGTTAGCGCTTCGAGTAGCGCCGCTGAAGCAGTGACCGCCGGCGCGCGCGCGATGCGGCTTATCCTTTTGGCCTGTGCAAGTTCAGCGTCCTGGCCTGCGACCACATTTGCGGCATTGCACGCGTAGGCGATCACTCTGGCGTTCAGGTCCGACAGCAATTTAGCGGCAGAGTCGATGTAGCGATTGTCGGTCGCCAGCCCCTGGGCGGAAATCGGGCCTACCGGCACCCTGCTCGCATGTATGGATACTCCCGCGGGAGCGAGGCGATTGAACTCGGGCTCTATCGTCGTATTGCTGTGCGCGATGATTATCGCAATTCTTGCTCGCCATCCATGCATCAGCTGTCTTCCGGTAAAGGTTTCGCAATTGAATCAAGCTGTCCTTTTTTGCATCGCTACTCCACCATGACTGCCGACTTGATCACCCCGGCCCACCGTTGAGGGAGCGCTGTAGGTGTTTTCAGCGGACGAGTTCACGGCCACTGGAGCGGAGCTTGTGGCAGCCCGAAGCACGGAAGCGAATCCGGATCTGGAATTACGCGCGGTGGTCAAGCGCCGGCAGCATTCCGGAACGTGAAAAAACTTACTCGGGTTACCGCGTTGTCAAGCTGCTCTTGAGATGACCCGCAAACAGTTGATTCGGGGCAAGCTAAATATATCTTCCTCCCGCGCATACAATACGGTCACCGGTAACATAAGACGACTGGTCGGACGCCAGGAACAGCGCGACGTTGGCCACTTCCTGGGTCGTTCCCTGTCTCCCCATCGGGTAGGGCCTGACCTCGCCCCCCGGGGCCACGTCCGGGCCCTTGGCTTCCCACTTGTATCGTTCGGGATATACGCGCTTGTTGCCTATGCCGCCTACGATGAGCAGATTGGCGCGTATCCCCTGCGGCGCGAATTCCATCGCGATCGCCTTGATCAGTCCGTACAGGCCATGCTTGCACGCTGTCTCCATCGCCTCGTTCACACGCGTAGTCAGCGACAACGTTGCGCCCAAGGCGATGATGTTGCCGCTCCTGCGCTCGAGCATTCCCGGAAGAATGGCCCGCGCAAGATAGAAAGTGGAGTGGACATTGAGGGCAAACGTCGACAGCCACTCATCGTAACCATATTCGAAAAATGCTTTGTGATCACGGTAGGCCGCCACGCACACGAGCTGGTCGATCTTGCCGAAACGCTCGAGCCCCTGTTTTACCACGTGGTTGACTTCTTCATGATTGCTCATGTCAGCCAGTACGGACATCACTTTCGAACCATGGCTTTCGCACTCCTGGACGACCTCCTTGAGATCATCTGCCCGGCTTCTGGCTACCAATATGAGATCGGCCCCTTCGCGGGCAAAGGTGGTGGCGATCGATCTGCCGCTGTTGCGGCCGGCGCCGGAAATCAGCGCCGTTTTTCCTTTGAGTTGCATATGAAATCTCCCGGCAAAAATATTCAGGGTATAAGTTGCAACGACTCAGGCGGCGCTCACTGCCGCCGCCAATGCTCCGCCCTCGTTGCCGCCTGCGAGTCGCAGCCGGCGGACAAATGCTGCCCGGCGTCAGGATCCGATAACGACCTCGTCCCCTTCAACGGTAAACTTGTGATTGAAATCTTGGGATGCCCAATCCATGAAGTTGACGACCTCATCGAAACGCGGGTCGCCGCGGCGTAGCACTGCCGGTCTCAGCTCTCTATCTATTTTGACGGGAAGAAATGACACCTTCTTCACACCGTCGCGCGAGAGCACGGCTTTCGCGATCAGGCTGATCTTGCTGTCCTTGCCATGCGGACAATTCGGAGCTTCGTCTATATCCCACTTGACGCCGTAATGCTTTCCACTCCCCGCATAATTGGGTTTCCGTCCCGCATTGGTCGTGAAAATAAAATTGCCGAGGCTGTAAAAACACACTTTGCCGTTGGTGGACTCGATCGCCTTGGGCGCGTGGGGGTGATGTCCGAGTATCAGATCGGCGCCTGCTTCGAAAGCGGCCTTGGCCGCGATGGGCTGATATTCAGCGATCAAGCGCGGAATGTAGTGCACGCCCCAGTGCAGCGACACCGCCACGACATGCGCCGACTTTTTCGCCTTCGCGATGTCCTCCACCATGTTTGCCAGGTCTTCCTCGTAGGGCACGGTGATGACCCGCGGCGGCACGCCGGCCTGGTATTCGTACGGTTCGTAGGACGTATGGGCACGCAGCGGTGCGACGCCAACCTTGCTCGGGCCCGCCTCCTGCCCCTCCCGCAGTATCGAACAGTAGGCGAGGACGGCAACCTTCACGCCGTTTTTCTCGAAGAAGACGGGCCGCCTCGCCTCCTGCAGATTACGGCCGGCACCCATCACCTGAATGCCGGTCTTCTTGAAAACCTCCACCGTATCCAGCAGCGCCTCCGGCCCCCAGTCCATGGTGTGGTTGCCGCCCAGCGATACGACGTTAAACCCGCAGTCGGTGAAGATCGACACCATTTCCGGCTTGAGCGGGCGATTGCCGGTGACCAGATCCGTCGGCGAACCGTAGGTGCGGTCGGAATAGAGGCGCTCGCATTGGCCGAACACGAGGTCGCCCGTGGCGAGTACCGGTTTGGCCAACGTCCCGTAGGCGTCGAGCGGTTCGTGAACCGGGCCTATGTCGCCGACGCCCAGGAGTACTATGCTGTCTTTTGCCATCTGATAATCTTTGAATGATATCCGGTCGGGTAGAGTTGTTGCCGCAGCACCAAAAAACTACGCCTATCGGGAGGTGAAGACTAAACTAATTCCGTTGCTTCTGCAACGTAACGTCGGCGGGAGGCATAGATCATCTCGCGGGCGAATTGTTCAAGACCACGGTGGGCGCCAATAAGTAGCGGCTAACGCGGCTTGACAGTGAATTGAGGCGGGAACAGACTTGCAATGGTTGTCCCGCCCAAAATCACCGAGGTGTAACTATGACTACCGATACTGATGAGATCGTCTTTTTTACCCAACCTGGGTGAAGCAGCTGCCTCAAGACGAAAGAGTTTCTTTCGGATAGCAAGGTAGATTTCACCATTATCGATATAGCGCGCGACCCCAGGGGGCGCGAGCAGTTGTTGCAGCTGGGCTTTCGCCTGGCAAACGTCGTCGTCAGGGGCGAGGAAGTCGTCATCGGTAAAGATCTGGACCGCGTGGCCGACCTGGTGGGTGTGCCGCGTCCCAGCCACATCCCGCTGCCGGCGGAAGAACTGTTTAAAAAGTGGATCAAGATCCTGCGTGCAGCTCAGCGCTACGTTCGCCAGGTCCCGAACGACCAGATAAGTTCGGATGCGACGCCTGTCCGTCGCAGATCAATCCGGCTGCTGGAACATCATTTATTCAGCATCGGCGCGGCCTTTGTGGAATGCGCCGCCAATGGCGCCAAAGATTTGCAAGAGCGTGCCGAGCCGCCGCTTCAGGACGGCACATTCATGACGGGCGACGAAATGGCCCGCTACGCTGACGAGGTTATCGCGCGCATCGAGGAATGGTGGAATGGACTTGCAGACAAATCATGTCAGGAAGAAATCGAAATTGTTTACCCGGGGATTACCGTGCGCTATTCCTCCCTGAATATATTGCTCGATCGCTGCGTCTGGCACTCGACACAGCACACACGCCAGATCGCCGACCTGCTGGAGCAGCGCTGGGGCATCGAACCTGACGGCAGGCTGACCGGGGAGAACCTGGCCGGGTTGCCATTGCCAAAACGAATATGGGATTAGCTAATTTAGATGAAAGTTTCTGATGCTGTGGCGAATGCCTTTGTAAAGGAAGGCACATCGACTGTATTTGGGCTGCTCGGCGACGGTCAAATGGCATGGTGGTCCGCCATCTCCAAACACTCTAATGTCAAGATTATAGATGTTCGCGAAGAGGGTGCAGCGCTGGCAATGGCCGAAGGCTGGGCGAGGGCGAACGGCAAAATCGGTGTTTGCAGCGTCACTCAAGGGCCCGGCCTGACGCGCACGGTTACATCGCTCGTCGCCGCCACACGCTCCAACACGCCCATCGTCGTCTTTACCAGCAAGATCCCCTTCCACAACGAGAAGCATTCACAGTATTTGGACCAGGAAAGGCTGGTGAGCGCAACGGGTGCGGGATACATCGAAGTGCCCGCGCAATCACTTGCGGAAAATGACGTGCGCCAGGCATTTTACCGCGCCCGGCTCGAGTCGCGGCCTATCGTGCTGTGCGTGCCGCTTAACCTCCAGGGCGAGGAATGCGACAGCGACGGAGATGACTATCAGCCTTCAGCGATGTTGTTTGGCAGTCAACAGCGCATCCGTCCCGACCTGAAGCGTTTGAATGAAGCGGTCAAGATCATTGCCGAGAGCAAAAAACCCGTGGTCCTGTTAGGCCGTGGCGCAATGGAACCGCAAACAAGGAAAGTTGCGGACCAATTGGCACAGCGTGTTGGAGCCCTGGTCGCCGCCACGCTCATAGCCAAGGGAACGCTCGGTGAGTCCGAGTATTACGCCGGGATTTCAGGCCTTTTTTCCACCCGCCCGGCGATGCAACTTTTCGATGAGGCCGACTGCCTGATTGCCATCGGCGCCAGCCTGAATACCTACACCATCAAGGGCGGTTATCTTTATCCTCATGCCCGCGTCATCCAAATTAGCAACGCGCCGCATATCACGATGGGCAACGACCAAAGCGCCGACTGTTATATTCAGGGCGATGCTGAATTGACGGTGCAGGCAATCGACGAGATGTTGGCGCAAAAAGGCGTTTCCAAGGAAGGTTACCGCACGGCGGCAGTCCGCAAGGTTTTGCGTGACGCAGACCGGGACCCGGCCGAATTCGAGATTGAGCCGGGCACGGTTGATCCGCGCGAGGCGGTCAGAGTGATGGACGAACGACTGCCGTCCAACGTCAGCCTGGTGACCGGCATTGGGCATGCTGCGTTATTTTTCCCGATAATGCACATGAACAAGGCGCGGCCGCTGCACCTGCATGCTACGGCCTTTGGCACCATCGGCCAGATACTCGCAAATGCGATCGGCGTTGGCGTCGCGCTTGGTGAACCCCTCGTTGCCGTGGAAGGCGATGGCAGCGCAATGCAGAACATACAGGAACTGGATACCGCTGCGCGCCTGGGACTTAAATTACTCTATGTCGTCCTGAATGATGAAGCCTACGGCATGGAGTACCATAAACTCAGAGCCGCGGGACTTAATGGCAACCTGTCCGTAGTTCGCACTCCCGATTTTGGCGCCGTGGGCCGGGTATTCGGCTGCCGTGGCCGTCTGGTGACCACGCTGGAGGACCTCGCTGCCGGTATCGACGGGTTCCTGGCCGGCGACGGACCCATGGTCATCGATGTCAGGATATCGCGCAACGTCGTCGGCATCCCCCAACGCCGCCTGGAAGGCCAAGACGTGTAGATCGCGAATTGCGCAACGTGAATCGAGGCGTCATTGCCCTTTCGAATTTGACCTGACAGAGCGTGTCCGAATTTCCGCTTTCGCCCTCAAGAGACATTCACTGCGACTATCATCAGCGTCCGGTAGTCGGCCAAAGGCGACAGCAGCTTCTTGATCTGTCCCGTCCGCAGTGCACGCAGCAGCGGACACTGGCTTATCTGGGAAACGACAACGGCTGCTTTGATGATGTCCGTCGGCAGGACCCGACCCATACCGGACATTCAATGTGCGCGGTATTGCTATTCAAAGTATGGAGCGAGATCGGGGCAGAACGCTTTCGCAAGTTTCACCTCTGCGATCCAGTATACCCATCCCGTACCGCCTGCGGAGTTGTTCTTCTTGCGGTCAAGGATACCTTTAACCATCAAGCGCCGTATGATTGCCTCGCGCCCGCCTGGCTTGAGGTTTACTTGGCAGGCCTTCCACAGGTCGTCTTCGTGTGAGTGATTTTGCGGCCCCATTTTCGAATGTACCGCGAGCCCCCGAATGATGTCGCAGGCAATCTGGCGGTCCTCGTCGGCATCCGGTTCCGGAAACTCACGGTCGATCAATTCCAAAATCGCGCGAAGCATTTCTTCCCGGAACTTCACGTCCAACCGAGGCGAGCGAGCAGGCAGTTTGGCAACGCAACCTTGAATGCACGAATTCGGTTGTGGCTTGAATACTCTAGCGCCCAAGTCGGCTTGAATGTCCGCGAGTCCAGACACCTCCGCAGGAATTCGGGCGTAAGGGAGCAACAATACAACAACATCTCCGTATGACGGCGCGGCCTCTGCATACTGGTCAAGAAGCGTTGCTGCATGTTGTGGGGGCGATTCCAGCAAAAATCCGCCATCCTGTTTCATGGGAATTGAGCAAATCTCGACCCGTCGCCCGACATGCCGTTCTATTGCGGCACGAAGCGACGCTGGGATTCCAACGAGAATCGCAACACCCACTGGCGACCCCTACTAGATGCGGCGGCCGACAATCTTTGCAAGCAACGATGCGGGTATTAGTACTTGCCCAAGGTCCGCATCGTCCAAAGAATCAAGGATCGCGTGCAGCATTTTTCGGGCTTCGGGCATTTCTGCAACCGCAGCAACCGAGGAGGCAGTCGCCGCTTCGATGCTCTCCCGCATCACCCGTTCCGGGGGCACGCGAATCAACTCTGGCAAAGCCACATTATTTTCCTCGGCCCACTTCCGAATCAAGTCAATAACTTTGCCAGTGCGAAAACGTCGCCATGCATCTGCACTGCGGTCCAGCGCAAGCGTAAACGTCCTATTCAAACTGCTGCTGTAGGGGATTTCCGCTATGCTCTGGAGCGACCTTTGCAGCGTTTCTGGTATTGACTGCGACCGGATGAACTCCTTCATCCAAGCGCTATGCTGACTTCCGAGGATAGGCTTGATCTCCACGAAGTCGCGATCAGCGCGCACACGCTTCTCATATGCCAAGTCCGAGACTTGACCATCGACGAAATGCAAAACCTCCTTCGTTTGTCTATGGTAAAAGCGGCGGCGCTGGGTATCAGGATTGTTGAATGCGTGCCACAACTCAGGCTGAATGTAGGGATGAAGCGCTGCATAGGGCGAAGCCGGCGTAATGCTCGGTTGTGCTCCCTCGGCAACGCGAAGACGTACAAGGATGTCCCCTGGTCCGGAGGGGACCTCTATCTCGACAAGGTCACCAACCTCCCGAAGCAAATCGGAGAATTTGACGTGCATCCAGAATGCATTTTGGAATTTGGTCTTCGTACGCCGCTCGAACTCAAGAGCTACAAGCGGCTTCAGGCGTGCCCCCTTCATCGGGGAAACGCTGAGAAAATGCCGAAGAATGTCGCGGATGACGGGAAGGAAATCGTTCATGTGCAAGACCCCATAAAAACTGGGAAGAAGGTCACACCTATAGGGCGTGAGGCCATCTTCCCATCTTGGGTCTTGCAACCGACTCGGTGTCGTCCTCCACGCAGACCCTAATGTGCGAAGAAGCTCATTGGCACCTAAATCAGCCTCGGTTCAGCCAAAAAGTATGGTTGTCCGAGCTGCCGCGCGGTTTGCACCACCGACATTGCAGCAAATTCTACAGGGAGATCTACGGTCGGTCAACGGCGACATTAGGCCTTAGTCCGTGTTTACATTGTCGCCAATCTACATAGTCATATTAGAATCAATCACTTAACTCAAAACATTGAAAACACGGTCGATTGACCACCGATAAGCAAATCAGACCACCGTCCTTGACCGGGTGGCGGAGCAATCCAGCGCAACGAAAGGTTAAGCTCCACCGCCCAACTTAAAGTTGGAACGTCCTATTAAATAAGTTTCCGAAAGTTCGTACATAGTCACCCGATAGTAGTTCGACACAGCCCGATCAAGGAGATCGTGCCCTCGCACTCGCGGATCAAAGAAGACTTGCCGGCGCGCGAATATCCGCATTTGGCCGATTGTACGCACTCAGCATACTGCCAGAAAGCCGTCCTTCGCCCAGAAAGAGAACAA
>Ga0156170_1008_pt1 | contig 12440 bp, 8 predicted proteins | sample RifCSPlowO2_12_FD_107823 | JGI IMG/M metagenome (GOLD analysis project Ga0156170, IMG submission 107823) | Acidobacteria bacterium RIFCSPLOWO2_12_FULL_54_10
TGGCGTCTTGCGCGAGAACTTTTTTCGCTTCCGGTCCTGGAAGCTTGGTTTTGATACACGGTCCATCGCTCGAATGTGCCCTTCGGTCCTTCTTCATGACTTCCTCCGCCAGCGCGCTCCTTCAGCGGTATCCTCGACCAAAATTCCAGCAGCGATCAGCTCATCCCGAATGCGGTCGGCGAGCGCGAAATCCCTAGCTTTGCGAGCATTCCGTCGATCCTGCAATTTCTGTTCTACATCAGTATCTGACAATGTGCCTTCGACCGTTTTTTTATCCGTTTCATTTCCGGCTTCGCTAGCTGGCAGCACTTGAAAGATTTCATTCCAACGATCCAGGCATTTCAGTATCGCAGTGATATTTCCTTTGCGGAATTGTCCGGCGTCGATGGAAGTGTTCGCATCGCGCACTAGCTCGAATAGCACGCCCATTGCCTGTGCAGTGTTCAAGTCATCATCCAGCGCATTCTGGAAGGCTTCCGGAAATGCAGCCGCCTTCGCGGCGATCTCAACATTTTCACCTTCCGGGAACGGCATCGTTGTCATGCGAAAGCGGAAATTTTCCAGCCGCTCGATGGAAGCTGCCGCCTGTCGCAAACCATCCATCGTAAAGTTGAGTTGCTTGCGGTAGGGAACGGCCGCCAACAAGTATCGAATCGCTGCTGCTGAATACCCTTTGCCGAGCAGATCGCGCAAGGTATAAAAATTCCCCAGCGACTTGGACATCTTCTGGCCTTCCACCACCAGGTGCTCGCAATGCAGCCAGTACCGCGAGAATGTTTTGCCCGTTAGTGCTTCGGCCTGCGCGATTTCATTCTCATGATGCGGAAACGCCAGATCGGTCCCGCCCACGTGGATATCCAACGTGTCGCCTAGATATTTGGTGGCCATCACGGAACACTCAATATGCCAGCCCGGTCGCCCCGGTCCCACTTCGGTTTCCCAAAACGGCTCATCGGGCTTGGGCGCCTTCCACAAAACAAAATCCCTGGCGTCTGCTTTGGCGTATTCATCCTGATCGACGCGCGCGCCGGAGCGGATGCCGCTCAAGTCGATTTTGGACAGCTTGCCATAGCCGGGAAATTTCTCGATACTGTAATAAATCGAGTTGTCCCGTCGGTAAGTGAAGCCCTTCTCTTCCAGTAGCCGTATGGTGTGAGCCATGTCCTGGATATGATCCGTCGCCCGCACGATCTTCTCAGGCCGTTCGATCTGCAACCGCTGGCAGTCCTCTAAAAAAGCTTCGCTGTAACGTTGCGTGTATTCGGCCAGCGGCAGCCCTGCGGCTCTGGAGTTGTTGATGGTCTTGTCATCCACATCGGTGAGATTCATCACGTGCAGCAGTTGGTAGCCGGACAGTCGCAGGTGTCGGCGCAGAATATCGCAGAAAACGAATGTGCGGAAATTCCCGATATGCGCGAAATCATAGACCGTCGGGCCGCACGTGTACATCCTCACTTGGCCCTTGGTCAGGGGTACGAATTCTTCGACCTTGCCGCTCAGTGTGTTTTGAAAACGAAGCATACGATTAAACCGATGGAACCGTGAGAACCGAGGCAACCGAGGGTTTTCCCCCGCAAAGATGCCAGTCCCCGATTGTAGGAGCGCGACATCGCAGTGTCAATGTTTCGCCTGCCTCTGGCGCATCCCGCAAACAATTCCGCAGGATAACCTTTTCCGTCTTGTCGGCTAAACCGTTACAATCATCCGATATCAAGCGGTCTCATCGCTTGACGGATGATCAACAATGGGAGGATGGAATGAAACTTTCACTCAAAGCCTTCACGATTGCGGGCGCATTGGTGTGGGGTGGTTACGGGATATTCCTGACAGGGCTGGCCAACATGGTTGTGCCGTCGTATGGAGAACACTTTTTGCTCACGTTTACCTCCGTATATCCGGGCTACCATGCCTCCCGCACTGTGGGCGACTTGCTTGTGGGCACATTGTACGGCATGGCCGACGGAGGCGCCGTAGGGTTTTTGTTGGCGTGGCTTTACAATCTGCTTGCAGGCGGAGGAAAAGCGTCCTCTTAATCCTGCTCGCCGATCATTCCTTACCGGACAGCAGCGGCTGGTTCCACAGCAGTCAATTCCATATAGCGCGTCTGTGCTGCTCGCACGCCCGATCCTAATTGACAATTATGACCCAGGCTGCTGAGCACAATCTCCAACGCGCCAATTACTCCGATCATGTCTGTAAAATCGTAGTAACCCAGGTGCGCGATTCGGAATATTTTCCCTTTCATTGAGCCTTGGCCATTGGCCACCACGGCGGAAAAGGATTCTTTCATCTTCTTGATGATATCGTTCGAGCTAATATTTGCAGGCGCCGACACAGCCGTCAGCGCATCTGCCGGAACCTCCGCAAACATTTTCAGACCAAGAGCTTCCATTGCCTGTCGCGTGCATTCGGCCAGCACTTGCGCGTTGCGAATCAGGTTATCGCGGCCTAGCTCTCGTATATAATCTAGCGCAGCGGTGAGTCCCACGAGCAGCGATGTTGCCGGCGTGTACGCGGTGTCATGCTTCTGCAACGCTTCTCTTTCTTTCTGGAGGTCAAAATAGTAGCGAGGCAGTTTGGCTGTCTTTGAGCGCTCCCATGCTTTTTCGCTGACGCTGATGAACGATAATCCCGGAGGCACCATAAGAGCTTTCTGCGATCCGCCAATCACCAAGTCCAGCCCCCATCCGTCAATATCCAGTTCCGTAGTGCCCAGTCCGGTGATCGCATCCACAATCATCAAAGCATCCGGTCGTATTCTCCGCCTTAAGTTGGCAATGCCCTCCGTATCAAAACGGACGGCAGTGGAACTTTCCGTCGCCTGAAAGAAAATGCCGCGGATGTCCTCAAATTTCTCGAGCGCTTCCTGAATTTTGCTGAGCGGCACGGTTTGGCCGTATGGCGCTTCCACTTTTTCTACCGTCAATCCAAAAGCTTTCCCAAGCTGCAACCAACGCTCGCCAAATTTGCCCGCGGTGGCGACAAGTATCCGCTCCCCAGGCGAGAAAAAATTGGTTATGGAAGCTTCCATGGCGCCAGTGCCGGATGAAGCGAAAAAGATCACATCATTAGATGTACCGTAAAAATACTTCAGATTTTCCCGCAACTTGTCCAGGATTTCACGAAATCCAGGCGTTCGGTGATGCAGCGCGGGCGATGCCAAAGCTGCTTGCGCTTGCGGCAGTAACGGAGTCGGTCCAGGAGTAAACAGTCGATCTTTGCGAATGAGCATATCCACCAACCTTTATAAAGGATTAAACAAAAAGTTTGACCGTTTATACGATTTTGGTCAAGGCCCGCTAAGAATTGATGAATTACAAGGCCGTATTACAAGTGGATTTTCAATGAAATTCCACTGCGTAAGGGATTCTCGCCCAGTAAGGGTTGATCGACAGTTTTTCCCAAAATTTCCCTTCCAGCAGCCAGCGGGAAACAGCGGCAGGCATCCCCGTTTCATTACCTTGCATGCGCTCGATAATTAATTCCATGAGTGATTTATGCCTTGGAAATTCGACAAGCTCGACAGAAGCATCCAGCGGCAAGCCCACTTTTTCTTTGAGTATCTCCAGAGACCGCTCCATTCCGCCGAGTTCATCGACCAGCCCATGTTCCAGCGCTTGCTCGCCGGTCCAGACTCTTCCCTGCGCTACTTTGTCCACATCTTCCGGAGTCATTTTCCTCGCGGCGGCTACTTTGTTTATAAATTTTCCGTAAAAATCCTCCATCAATGCCTGGACTCTGTTCCGTTCCTCAGGAGTGTAAGGCCCGTAATCGGAATCCAGATTCGCGAATTTCCCCCGCGAAATAATCTCTTTGTGAATGCCAAGCTTGTCGTAGAGGCCCTTCAAATTTAGCTTGCCGTAGATAATGCCGATGGACCCGGTCAGAGTCGTTCTCTCTGCAATCACTGGATCACCCGTCATGGCGATTAAATAACCGCCGGAGGCGGCCACGTCGGACATGGAGATGACCATGGGTTTCTTCTCTCTCAATTTCATCACCGCTCGCCAAATGTCCTCCGATGCGAAGGCATCACCGCCGGGGCTGTCTATTCGCAGCACAGCACCTTTGATGGATTCGTCATCCATCACTTCTTCTAGCACGGAGATCATCGTCTCGGACCCCATGCTTTTTCCGGACAGGGGGTCGATGCCATCCTCGCCCGACGTGATGCTGCCCACGGCATAAATCACAGCCAGCCGATCTTTGCCGTCCAATCCCACGGATTCCCGAGATACCTTGCTGTAGCTGCCGAGCGACACCTTATCCTCTTTTTCGATTTTCATTTCTTTGCCGATCTGTTCGACCAATTCGTCCTCGTAGAGAAGTTGATCCACGAGTCCAGCCGACAATGCGCGCTCCGCTTCAAAGGGGCCGCTTTGCTCAATCAGTTCGCGCATTTCGTCCACGGGGCGTTTTCTCGCGGTTCCTATGCCATTGAGGTAATTGCCATACACGCTATCGAGCATTGCCGTGGTCGCCTCCCGGAAAGCGTCCGTCATGCGGTTTTCCGTAAACTGATCCGCCATGTTCTTGTATTCGCCGATCCGTTCCAGCTCTGCATCGACACCTATCTTTTCCAGTCCATCCTTAAAGAACATGACTTCGGCTCGCATGCCCTTTAGATCAAGAACGCCAACCGGAGAAAGATAAATCCTGTCTGCCACGCTCGCCAGGTAATATTCCTTCGCACCTCCCGTGCCCATCCAGGCAACCACGCGCTTACCTTTGCTTTGGAATAATTCAAGCGCGCGGCGAAGCTGTTGCAATTTAGCCCAGCCAAGCCCCAAGCCGGAGGGTTTCAGCAATATGCCGGTGATTTTTGTATCAGCCGCGGCCTTTTCGATTTCGCGGAGCAATGGAATGAAGGTCACCGGCTCCACACCCTCGAGAATTTGCGCCGTAATGTCCGGGGAAACCTGCTCTGGAATATCTCCTTCCAGTTTCAGTTCCAGCAAGCTGTTGTCGGATATTTCTGGCGGTTGATCTTGGAGGTACCAACCCAGGATTCCTGCTCCGATGACCAGCAAGACCATTAGAAACATTCCTGATAGCAAGCCCCAGAACCAATTTTTCATAATGGCATCTCACTCTTTCAAATAATTTACGAACCAACCTTCGGTGCAGAACGTGTTGTCCCGATGGGAACTTGTTCTACAATCTCAATGCCGAATCCTTCCAGCGCCACAACTTTCCTTGGACGATTGGTCAGCAGTCGCACCGCTTGCAATCCAAGATCGCAGAGAATCTGTGCCCCGATGCCAGACTCGTATTGCTGGCGCCGCTGGTAGGCCGGTTCGTTCTTATGCAAGAACTGGCGCCCATGGGAAACGATATGCGCTTCGCCGCCAGGTTCAGCTTCCAGACTGAAGCCCTTTCCCGTCTGGTGCATATACAGCAGCACGCCTCTTCCTTCTTCGGCAATCCTTTCCATGGATTTCTGAATCAACTCGCGGCAATCACATTCTGCGGAGGCAAACACATCCCCAACAAGGCAGTGTGAATGTACCCTCACGAGCACTGGCTTGTCACCTGTTACATCGCCTATGACCAGCGCAATGTGCGTTTCCGGGTTAACCTCCGATTCATACGCAATCATCTTGAAAGTGCCGAACCTGGATACGATCTGCGTTTCTCCCATGCGACGCACGGTGCTTTCCTTGCGCAGGCGGTAGCGGATGAGGTCGGCTACTGTAATCATCCGCAGTCCGTGAAGCTGGCAAAATTCTTGCAGCTCAGGCACGCGCGCCATGGTGCCGTCATCGTTCATGATTTCGCAGATCACGCCCGCCGGATTCATGCCTGCCAGACGAGCCAAATCCACCGAGGCTTCCGTTTGCCCGGCGCGCACCAGCACGCCACCCTTGCGGCATCGCAATGGGAAAATATGCCCTGGCCGAAGCAGATCAGCGGGCCGCGTAGCTGGGTCCAGCGCTACCTGAATGGTTCGTGCCCGGTCTGCCACTGAAATGCCCGTGGTCGTTCCGAACTTTGCGTCAATCGATTCGCAGAAGGCCGTTCCGTAATTCGTCGTGTTTTCCGAAACCATTAGGGGAATTTGCAAGTGATCCAGGCGCTGCTCCGTTAGCGTCAGGCAGATCAGACCGCGGCCGTATTTAGCCATGAAGTTGATGGCCTCCGGCGTCACCTTTTCCGCGGCCATCGTCAGGTCGCCTTCGTTCTCGCGGTCCTCGTCATCCACCACCACAATCATCCGGCCCTGGCGGATTTCTGCGATCGCTTCCTCAATGGATATAAACGGCGATGGCGCTGTCATTTGTCGTGCTATTCCTCTACCAATGTTTACATGTGGCTTTGCGAATGCAAGCCCCGCCATTAATTATAGCTGATGGACGTTAGGTTACGAATTCAGTTACCCCTGATATTGCAATTCAGCAACTTCGGCTGCGCTGCGGAGTTACAATGATAGAAGAGAGAATCGCCAGTCTTCAGGGAGATATCACCATGATAAGAATCGTACGATGCTTGGCATATGCAACGTTAGTGCTTGCCGTCGTGACCGCACCGGCATGGAGTCAGGGGAAAGGCAAAGGCCCTGAGAAAGTGCCGCCGCAAGATGACAGCACCATCGGCGACAAGGTGCGCGAAGTTCTGCCAGCTAGCCAACCGGTTTTTGCAACTCAGGAAGTTACGTTGATTCGGAATTGGTTCCAGACAAACCGGAGCAACTTGCCGCCAGGATTGGCGAAGCGGGAAACGCTGCCTCCAGGCCTGCAGAAGCAACTGGAAAAAAACGGCGCTTTGCCGCCCGGATTGCAGAAAAAAATTCAGCCCTTCCCACCGGAGCTGGAACGCCAGTTGTCCCAGGTTCCCACAGGCTACAAGCGAGTCGTGATCGCCGGCAATGTCATCCTGATGGACACGAAAACCTCTGTAATCTATGACGTCATTCGTGCCGTCATTCCATAGCCGTCTTCACATTCGCTCTTGGCGGGAACTTCGTGTTGTCCGGCGTAGCTCCCCTTTCACTTAATAGATATTATTGCGGCTTACTCTCGAACTTCCTTTCTCAAAACATCCACGAAGCGCAGTGTGGCTGGCGTCAAAACCTTGCTGCGGCGATAAATAATATCAATGGTGCGGACCAGTTCCGAACCCTCCAAGGTGATCGCGCACAACCTTCCTTCCTTCACATCATGGCGAACGGTTGGCTCCGGCAGGATGCTGATTCCGGCCCCCATCGCCACGGCTTCTTTGATGTTCGCAATGTTGTCAAACACCATCACGGGCTGAACAGTAACGCGCAGTTCCCGCAGAAATCGGTCGATGACTTTCCTTATTTGAAGATCTTGATCGAAGCAGATAAAAGGTTGCCCCTCCAGCTTCTCCGCAGATATGCTTTTTTCTTTTGCAAGGTGGTGTGCAGGATTTGTCACCACCAGCATCTTTTCCCGCCGCCAGGGAATAATTCTTAGTTCTTTGCTTGGGGTGGGATAACTGACCAATCCCACATCGACTCTGTCCTCTAACACGGCATCGTAAACCTTATCCGTCCGCAAGTATTCGATATGCACATCGGCCTTTGGATAGAGCCGGTGAAACTCCTCGGCATGTCGTGACAAATCATATAGACCAACCGAATAAATGCTGGCCACGCGCACCGGGCCGCTGATCTCTTCCCGAAACTCTTCCAGGCTCGCCTGCATCTTTTCAAAACGCCGCACTATATCCCGACAAGCCAGGGCAAACTCCTGCCCTGCGGGTGTCAGCACCAATGGCCTTTTATTGTGCTGCACCAGGGATATGCCCAGCTCCTTCTCCAAGCGGCGGATTTGCTGGCTGGCAGCGGATTGGCTGATGGCATTCATTTCTGCTGCCCGGGAAAAGCTTGCTGAATCGGCCAAATCCCTGAACAGCTTCATGGTAAAAATGTCCATACGCTTAATTATAGTATAAGATTAACTTATACTACCTATTTTCTATATTGTTATTGACTTATAGTAACCGTCGGTATACGATTCGATACATCGATCGTGGATTTTTCGGCCTGCGGGGTCGCTGAAGCACATCGATTAAATTTATAAGGAAGTCTGCGCACCAATGATTAGCAGCGGATTACCGGAACGCCAAGGGCTATACGACCCGGACATGGAACGCGATGCCTGCGGCATCGGTTTTGTCGCCAACATCAAGGGAAAAAAATCGCATGCCATCGTTGAAAAAGGCATCCAGGCGCTCGAGAATCTCATGCACCGCGGTGCTTGCGGATGTGACGACAATACCGGTGACGGAGCAGGCTTGCTGCTCCAGATGCCTCATGAGTTTTTTCAGCGCGAAGCCAACCTTCTTGGATTCGGATTGCCTTCTCCAGGCCTATTTGGTGTTGGCATGGTTTTCCTTCCACGCGATAAAAGCCAACGAGCTTTTTGCGAAAAAGCTTTGGAGAACATTGTCTCTGAAGAAAAACTAATTTTGCTTGGCTGGCGAGATGTTCCACTCGATAACTCCAGCCTCGGCCGTCTGTCAAGAGATACGCAGCCGGTCATTCGGCAGATCTTCATCGGCGCTGCGCCTGGTCTGGATGAGAATGCTCTGAACCGCAAACTGTACGTCATTCGCAAACGCGCCGAATCCATGATGCGCGCGAAGGGAATCGCCGACTTTTATATTCCGAGTCTTTCAACCTCTACAATCGTTTATAAGGGATTGCTGCTGGCCAACCAGCTTGCTCCTTTCTACCGCGACCTTACAGATCCGGATTTGAAAACCGCGATTGCGCTCATCCACCAGCGGTTTTCCACCAACACGTTTCCGACGTGGCCCCTGGCGCATCCTTTCCGTTTCATCGCGCACAACGGTGAAATCAACACGCTCAAGGGCAATGTCAATTGGATGCACGCCCGCGAGTCCGTGCTTGCCTCACCGCTATTCGGCGATGACGTGAAGAAACTGTTTCCTATCATCGAACCCGGCGGCAGCGACTCAGCGATGTTCGACAATGCTGTGGAACTCTTGCATCTTGGCGGACGCTCTTTGCCGCACTCTATGATGATGTTAATCCCCGAGGCATGGTCCCCTACAATCAACATGCCGGAAACCAAAAAGGCGTTTTACGAATATCACGCCTCTCTGATGGAACCTTGGGATGGTCCCGCCGCCATGGTCTTCACCGATGGCCGCTTGGTAGGCGGCACGCTGGACCGCAACGGGCTGCGGCCCTGCCGTTACATCGTTACACACGATGACATGGTCATCATGGCCTCTGAAGTGGGCGTACTGCCGCTGAAACCGGAGGACGTCAAGCAGAAAGGCCGCCTCCAGCCCGGTCGCATGTTCCTGGTCGATACGGTCGAGGGTCGCATCATCGACGACGAAGAAATCAAGGAGCAGGTCTGCTCGCGCCGCCCCTATCGGAAATGGCTCAATGAGAACCACATCCATCTTGCCGATTTGCCGGAACCGGATTGGGTCCATGAACCCGATCACGAAACTTTGCTCCTCCGGCAGCGCGCTTTCGGTTACACGCTGGAAGACTTGCGGATGATCCTGATTCCGATGGGCGCTCAAGGCGAAGAACCGGTCGGTTCCATGGGCACCGACACGCCGCTGGCCTGCTTGTCAGACCGGCCACAATTGCTCTTCAATTATTTCAAACAGCTTTTCGCTCAGGTTACGAATCCGCCGATTGATTCCATCCGCGAAGAGTTGGTCATGTCGTTGCTCAGTTTCATCGGCCAGGCCAGAAACATCCTGGATGAGACTCCCGCGCACTGCCACATGCTGCGTCTTCCGCATCCGCTCCTGACAAACCGGGATCTTGAGAAGCTGCGCTCGGTTCATAGAGGCGATCTCCGGGCAACAACTCTCCCCGCTCTGTTTCCAATCGCCGAGGGCGGCAAGGGGCTGGAGCGCTCTTTGGATCGTCTATGCAGGGAAGCGTCTCAAGCAATCCGCGACGGCAACAAGCTCATCATTCTTTCCGACCGCGGCATGGACGGAGCCTTTGCTCCGATTCCCAGCCTCCTGGCGCTCTCTGCTGTTCACCATCATCTAGTCCGGGAAGAAACCCGCACACAAGTCGCCCTGGTCGTGGAATCCGGCGAGCCTCGCGAAGTTCACCATTTTGCGCTGCTCATCGGTTTCGGAGCCAGCGCAGTCAATCCCTATGTGGCCTTCGAATCCTTGAGCAACCTCGCGCGGAATGGCGAACTCCCCCCCGGAATCACCTACGAGAAAGCCGTTGCCAATTACATCAAGGCAATCAATAAAGGTCTGTTGAAAGTTTTCTCGAAGATGGGCATTTCCACGCTGCGCAGTTATCGCGGCGCTCAAATCTTTGAAGCCATCGGCCTGAACCGGGAATTGATCGACCATTACTTTGCTGGAACGCCTTCGCGCATTGAGGGTATCGGGATTAATGTCATTGCGCAGGAATCGGCAATGCGCCACGAGCACGCCTTCGTGCCTCTGACGGACGCCGATCTGGAACTCGACGTTGGCGGCAATTACCAATATCGCATTCGGGGCGAATTTCACTTACTGAATCCGCTCACCGTCAGCAAATTGCAGCACGCCATTCAACAGGAGAGCTATTCCTCGTTCAAGGAATACTCCAAGATCATGAATGACCAGTCGCGCCAGCTTTGCAATCTGCGCGGCTTGCTGGATTTCAAATCCTCTAATGCTCCTGTCCCGCTCGATGAAGTCGAACCGGCCAGCGAAATCGTCAAGCGCTTCGCCTCCGGCGCCATGTCGTTCGGCTCCATCAGCAAGGAAGCGCACGAGACTCTAGCTATCGCCATGAACCGCATCGGCGGCAAGAGCAACACCGGCGAAGGCGGAGAAGACGAGGACCGATATACGCCTGATCCGAACGGAGACTCCCGCTGTAGCGCCATCAAGCAGGTTGCTTCCGCGCGCTTCGGCGTGACCACGGAATATCTTGTCAGCGCCAAGGAATTGCAGATCAAGATGGCTCAGGGCGCCAAACCCGGCGAAGGCGGGCAGTTGCCCGGCTGGAAAGTCAGCGAGGATATTGCGAAAACTCGTCACTCGACCCCAGGCGTCGCCCTGATCTCTCCGCCACCTCACCACGATATTTACTCGATCGAGGATTTGGCCCAGCTCATTCACGATCTGAAGAACGTCAATCCCAAGGCCCGCATCGCGGTGAAGCTGGTCGCCGAGGTCGGCGTGGGCACGATTGCTGCGGGCGTTTCCAAAGGCCATGCTGATGTCGTTTTGATCAGCGGTGACACCGGCGGAACCGGCGCTTCCCCAATTTCTTCCATCAAGCACGCGGGCATTCCTTGGGAGCTGGGGCTTTCTGAAACGCAGCAAGTTCTGGTCATGAACGATCTCAGGGGCCGCATCGTCGTGCAAACCGACGGCAAGCTGGCCACGGGCCGCGACGTTGCCGTGGCTGCTCTGCTCGGCGCCGAGGAGTTTGGCTTCTCCACCATGCCGCTCATCACCATGGGTTGCATCATGATGCGCAAATGCCATCTGAACACTTGTCCCGTGGGCATCGCCACGCAGGACCCATTGCTGCGCGCCAAGTTCCATGGGCTTCCGGAGAATGTCGTCAACTTCTTTTTCTATATCGCTGAAGAAATCCGCGAAATCATGGCCTCCTTGGGCTTCCGGAAGTTTGTAGATTTAGTGGGCCGTGTTGACCTGCTGGAAGTCCGCAAGGACATCACGCACTGGAAGGCCCGCACCGTTGATCTTTCCAGCATCCTTTACAAACCTGCGGTTGATGAAACAATCGCGCGCCGCTGCGTTCAGGCGCAGGATCATGGCCTGGAAAAAGCTCTCGACTACAAGCTGATCGAGCTAGCTAAGGATGCGCTCGAAGGGCGCGGCCCGGTGGAAATCAAACTCCCCATCCGCAATATTCATCGCACGGTTGGCACCATGTTGAGCGGGCAGATCGCCATGCGTTACGGGTCGGCAGCATTGCCGGAAGACTCCATCGTCTGCCACTTTACCGGTTCTGCCGGGCAAAGCTTTGGCGCGTTCGGAGCCAAAGGCCTGACTCTGCTGCTGTCAGGCGACGCCAACGACTATCTTGGCAAGGGGTTGTCCGGCGCCCGCATCGTGGTACATCCTCCGAAAGGCTCTAATTTCGTCTTTGAGGAAAACATCCTCGTCGGCAATGTCTGTTTGTACGGCGCCACCAGCGGAGAGGCCTATTTGAACGGCATGGCTGGCGAGCGTTTTGCGGTCCGCAATAGCGGCGCCACCGCCGTTGTCGAAGGCGTTGGCGATCATGGTTGCGAGTACATGACGCGCGGCCTGGTGATTGTGCTCGGCAAAACGGGACGCAATTTCGCCGCCGGCATGAGCGGTGGGTTCGCCTATGTCCTGGATGAGACCGGTGATTTCGCCGAGAAGCGATGCAACAAGGCGATGGTCGATCTCGAACCCGTCGTAGATGAGGCCGACAAGCAACTGCTGCGCCGCACTATTCAGCGGCA
>Ga0156170_1042_pt1 | contig 12010 bp, 12 predicted proteins | sample RifCSPlowO2_12_FD_107823 | JGI IMG/M metagenome (GOLD analysis project Ga0156170, IMG submission 107823) | Acidobacteria bacterium RIFCSPLOWO2_12_FULL_54_10
AAGATATTCTCGCCGCGCTGGATTACGCCGCCAAACTTGTTGCAAAAGAAGAAATCAGAGCGACGGGACTGCATGCCTAAGTTTCTGGTGGACGAAGATATGCCTCGGTCCAAGGCGCTGATTCTCAGAGACAAAGGTTATGAGGTCGTGGATGTTCGCGATTGCGGCTTGCGAGGAAAAACGGACAACGAAGTTTTCGACTACGCTCAACGAAACAGCGCGGTTCTTATTACGGGCGACATGGGATTCAGCAATATTACCCATTTCCGAATCGGAAGCCACGCTGGAATTGTCATAGCTCATTATCCGAGCGAAATATCACCTTCTGAGATCAACAAGCAAATCATCGAAGCCTTCAAACAACTTAACGATGCGGACTTTCAAGGCAACCTCATCATTCTTGATCCGGGAAAAATCAGGATTAGAAGAAAATAGGACGCGCGCGGCTCGGATTGTAAAACCAACCGCTCTCGGATAAGCAAAAGCAAGTGCAGGTCCCTCGTCGCTTCGCTCGCTCGGGATGACGGCGAAGAAAAAGCCCACGGTGAGGAAAGCTCACCGTGGCTACCAATTCCGAACAATTAAACTGGGTTATTCGCGGCGGGCGAGTTTGACGCGGGTTTCGATTTTCATGCCGTCGCGGAGGACGATGACGGGGACTTCGTCGCCGGGCTGCTTGCTGCGGAGCAGATAAGTGAAATCGTAGAGAGTTTTGACCTCCTGGCCGTCGAACTGGATGAGGATATCGTCGGCGCGGAGGCCCGCGTTGGCGGCGGGACTCCCTTCACGGATATCCGCCATCTTGACCCCATCGGGGATTTCTCCGAAATCCGGGACAGCGCCAAAATAGGGGCCATACCCTGATTCGGAATCCTGCGCGGGCTGCGAGTCTGATTCGGCGCGGCGTCCGCGGCGCGGGTCCTGGACGGGGGTCCACAGTGGGCGCTCATCGGCGTCGTCGAGCGAACGCGCCACGCTGGCGACCAGCTCTAAAACTTTGGCGGTTTCCTCCGGCTCCTGCTTTTCCCAGGTGTCCGAGGGCCGGTGGTAGTCCTTATGGAGGCCGGAGAAGAAAAACAGCACCGGCACCTGCTTGCGGTTGAACGACATGTGATCGCTGCCGCCGTAGCCGGAGTCGGAAAAATCCAGATTGAACTTAAATTCCTCGTTACCCGCCGTTAACATGCTGCGGAATACGGGCGAAGTGCCCACACCGCCGATGTAGAGTTTGTTCTTATTCGTCCGGCCGATCATGTCGAGGTTGAGCATGGCGATGGTGCGGCTGAGCGGGATGAGCGGGGTTTCGACATAGTGCGCGGAGCCGAGCAGGCCTAGCTCCTCTCCGGCGAAGGCCATGAAGAGGATGGAACGGCGGAGGTTGTGGCGCTCGGAGTTGAACAAGCGCGCCAGCTCGATGATGCCAGCGGTGCCGGAGGCGTTATCGTCGGCGCCGTAATGAATTTTGCCCTTCTCGCTGGGGGACATGCTGTCCTGCTCGCCGAGGCCGAGATGGTCGTAATGCGCGCCGATGACGATGACCTCATTGCGCAGGGCGGGATCGCTGCCAGGCAAATATCCGATGACGTTCTTGAGCGCGGCCTTGCGGTGGCGGATGTCGGCTTCGAGCTTGATGGCGGGATCGCCAGCGAGCACAAACGAATGCTTGGAGAGGTCCGCGTCGATGAGTTTTTGCAGATCGCGCAGAGATTTGCCAGTGGGCTTGAGCCATTCTTCGACGATATCGCGCTTGACGTGGAGAATGGGAATGCCGATGTCGGATGGACCCTGGACGTCAGCGAAGGAAACGAGCGCATCGCCGGAATGGTTCAAGGGATCGTTGACCAGGATCATGGCGGCGGCGCCGTGATTGCGGGCATTGACGGCTTTGTTGACGAGCGCGGCGTGGCGCGTGGTCTCCTTGCCTCGGAAAACGCTGTTCGCGTCCTCTTCCTGCGGCTCGTGGCGAAGCACGATGACGGCCTTGCCCTTCACGTCGATGCCGGCGTAATCGTCATACTGGTATTCGGGGGCGGTGATGCCGTAACCGGCGAAAGCCAGAGGAGCGGTCTTGCTGCCGCTGGCGGAAAAGCTCAACGGGGTGAAATCCTTCGTCACGCGATAAGAACGGTCCGGGGAACCGGAGAGCGCGAGCGAGTTCTTTGTGCCCAGGTCGGCTCCGACAACGGCCTCGAAGGGCTGGAAAGCGGTGTTGTTCAGAACCTCAAGGCCGGCTTTGCGGAATTCGGCGGCGATGAAATCGGCGGCCTTATCGAGCTCCGGCATGCCGTTGCCGCGGCCTTTGAACTCCTCGCTGGAAAGATGCTTGACGTCGGCCAGCCAGCGCACGCTGCTGACCGATGCGCCGGTGGACAACAGTCCAAAGAACAGCGCAGCGAGGATAAGTGATTGATACTTCCGACGATTGGATTTCATCATACGACCCCTGCTCAAAGGATTCGCCCTGGTCAGACCTATGCAACTATCTTAGCAGGATTAGCGCGGCTTAAGAATAGAAGAAGAAAGTGGGGGAGCGGCGGGGAATGGATTATGGACTGATGGTTCCTGGGAAAGATCAGCTTGAGGCAGAGGAACTTCCTGAGAGGATGCATCTTTGGAGCGGAGCGTGCGCAAAACGATGAAACCCATGATGGCCACCGTGGGAATGAGAAGAATGGCAATGCCGCGCTGCAAAACTTCAGTGACTTTATCGCCAACACCAGCAACGGAATAGCAGGTGGCACAATACGCGGCGGCGTTGGGTAGAGCTGCCCAGGCGCAGGCAATCATTGCGATTGTACTGAGCAACAGCTTGCGGCGAATTTGGGAATCAAATAACTGCATCATGCTACCCATATAGTATTACGGGATACGGAATTCCAGCAATCGAAAGCTGTCGGGGAAGAAAATAAAGAACAGGCAAGTCACCAGGAGCCACATGGGAATCAGGGTCAGGATGAGGCTCTTCTTTTCAAATTTGAGGTGCATGAAATAGGCGATGATCAAACCGGCCTTAACGAGCGACAGGGCCATTAGGATGGAAATCATCAACCCTGGCGCAAGGTGGATGTAAGACAGATACACTTCGATGAGGGTCATGGCCAGCAGGCTGATCCAGACCATCATAAAGAGTTTTGTAGTGCCGCCGACATGCTCGCTGGAATGGCTCATGGTTTCGCTCTCCTCCTACTCCAATGGAACCGACATTAAATAAATTAACGGAAAAACAAACATCCACACTAAATCGACGAAGTGCCAGTACAAACCGCTGATCTCGACGTGGTCGGCGGTGTAGCGGCCGGACTTATGGCCTATGGAAATTACAGCCAGCAAGACAACGCCGATGGTGACGTGGAGCATGTGAAGACCCGTGATGGTGAAAAACGTGGCGCCGAAAATAGGCGTACCCCAGGGGTTTTCAAAGGGGCGCAGGCCTTCGTGAATGAGATTCAACCATTCATTGGCGTGCAGCAACAAAAAGGCCATGCCGCAGGCGATGGTCGCCCACAGCCAGCCGATGGCGGCGCTGGTGCGGCCTTTCTGAGCCGAGGCGACAGCAAAGACCATGGTCAAGCTGCTGGAAAGCAGAGCGAAGGTCATAATACTGGAAACGACAATGCTGGGATAGAAATGAAACGGCAGCGGCCAATCATCACTGGCCACGCGAAGATAGCTATAAGCAATGAGAAGGCCGGAAAACGTCAGGGCGTCTGAAATAATGAACAGCCACATTCCCAGCTTTTTTGAAGGAATCGAAAAGGGGGAAACGCCACCATCCCAAACGGATGCAGTAGAGCGTTCTGCCTCAAAGGTAGACACTAGATCACCTCCACAACCAGAGCAACATCAAGATATAAACCCAAAGACCGTCCATGAAATGCCAATACATGGCAGTGACTTCGACCAGGGTGCGCTTGGCAGGACCCAAGCGGTACAGCCAGGCTTCTCTAGCAATATACAGCAATGCGAGAACGCCACCCAACAAGTGAATGCCGTGGCTGGCCGTCAGTAAATAGAAAAATGAACTGCTGGGGTTGGTGGTAAGGAAAACGCCACGAGAAGCAAGCTCCCGCCAAACCGCGACTTGACCGACAAGAAACCCGAAACCAAGCAGCAGGGTGGCGCCTAGCCACTGATTCAACTCTGCACGGTGGCCAGAAGAAAGCGCGCGGCGGGTTTTTTCCATGGTCAGGCTGCTGGCAATCAGCAATAGAGTGGTCCACCACATCAGGGAAGGAATGGCCACCGGCACCCAGTCATCCGACAAACCGCTGCGGACAATGTAGGAACTGGTGAAAGCCAGGAAGAACATGCAAATGCCGAGCATCGAAAACCACATGCCGGTGCGGTAAGCGCGCCGGGAAGCGCCGTGGGGATGCCCGCCGCCGGGGTCCCCGGAGCCGGCAGCATCAATAATGCCGCCGCCGTGGCCGCCATCGGCGATGAAGGGCTTATGTTGTGCCAGAGTATCAGCCATGGATCAATTCATTCCCGTCCAATTCATTGGTTAGTGGTGGTCCGGTACTTTTTCCGTCGACGTTTGCATGATGAAATCCGCAGATGCGCCGGGCACGCTGTATTCATAGGGTCCGTGATAAACCACCGGAAGCTTGCCGCCAAAATTGTCATGCGGCGGAGGCGAAGGAACCGTCCATTCCAATGTGGTAGATTCCCAAGGATTGATGGATGCTTTCTCGCCTCGGAAGAGGCTCCAGATGAAGTTGAACAGGAAAACGAATTGGACGGCGATGACGACAATAACCGCGATGGTGATGATCACATGCAGCGGCTGCAAGGCTCCCAGATACTCCACGCCGGAAGTTTCGGCGTAGCGGCGGGGATGGCCCGCGATGCCCATATAGTGCATGGGCATAAAAATCGCGTAAACGCCGATGAAAGTGACCCAGAAATGAATCTTGCCGAGAGGTTCGCTCATCATGCGGCCAAACATCTTGGGGAACCAGAAATGGGATGCCGCGAAGATGCCGAAGATGGCGGCAACGCCCATGACCATGTGGAAGTGGGCGACCACGAAATAAGTATCGTGGAGATAAAGATCCAGGGAAGGCTGGCCGAGGAAGATGCCGCTTAAACCACCGGTGACGAACAGCGAGACAAAGCCGAGAGAATACAACATGGGGGTGTGCAGGCGGATTTTTCCGCCGATCAGCGTCCCCAGCCAGTTAAATGTTTTGATGGCTGAAGGAATGCCGATGGAAAGCGTCAAGACGGAAAAAGCAATCGCCGTGTAAGGGCTCATGCCGCTAATGAACATGTGATGTCCCCAAACCATAAAACCCACCGCGCCGATTGATGACATGGCAAGGACCATGGCTTTGTATCCAAAGACAGGCTTGCGCGCAAAGGTGGAAAGTATATGAGAGACCGCTCCCATGCCCGGCAGAATGGCGATGTAGACCTCCGGGTGGCCAAAGAACCAGAAGAGGTGCTGCCACAGCAACGGAGAGCCGCCCTTGTGCGAAATGATCTGCTCGCTGATTACCAAGCCGCCCGGAATGAAAAAGCTGGTGCCGGCGACGCGATCCATTAACAAGAGAACGCCGGCGGCGAGCAGAACACCAAAGGCGAGCAGGCCGAGGATGGAGGTAATAAACCAGGACCAGACGGTAAGCGGCATGCGCATCAAGGTCATGCCTTTGGTGCGCAGGTCCAGCGTGGTGGTGATGAAATTGAGGGCGCCCAGAAGCGCACCGACGCAGAATAAAGCAATGCTGACGATCCAGAGAGTCTGCCCCAAGCCAAGGCCTGGGCCGGCAACTTCGCCCACGGCACTCAGCGGAGGATAACCGGTCCAGCCAGAAGTCGGCGCGCCGCCGGTGACGAAAAAGGCGGAAAGCATGACGATGAATGCCACGAAGGTGACCCAGAAGGAAAGCATATTCAGCAAGGGGAAAGCCATATCGAGCGCGCCGATCTGAATGGGCAGAATATAGTTGCCGAAACCGCCCATGGGCGCCGTGGTCAGCACGAAGAACACCATGATGGTGCCGTGCATGGTGACCATGGCGATGTACTGTTCCGGCGTCATGATGCCGCCCATCAGCGGGAGTTCGGCACTGGGCCAGGCCAGGCGCAGGCGCATATAGAGGGAAAGAATCATTCCGGTCCAGACAGCGGTCAACGCCAGGAGGTAGTACTGAATCCCGATGACCTTGTGGTCCAAGCTGAAGATGTATTTCCAAATAAATCCGGTGGGCGCTGCATGAACCGCGTGGGCGCCAGAAGCATGTGACATAGCTAATCTCCCGTATGCAATAGCGTAAGAAAGTTTGCGAACCGATTAATACTGCGGAGCATTCTCCTGCAGCCAGGAATTAAATTCCGCTTCGGGCTTTACATCCAAAAACGTCCGCATCTGGTAATGACCCAGGCCACAAAGCTCGCTGCAAGGAACCTCAAAACGTCCGGTCTGCGAAGCGGTGAAGTGGAGGCGGTTTTCGAGGCCCGGGACCAAGTCCTGCTTGATGCGGAGTTCGCGCACAAAGAAGTTATGAATGACGTCTTTCGACCGCAAAATGAGTTCCACAGGCCGATTGACGGGAACGGCAACAATAGGCATGACCACGTCATCCAGGGCAGCTTGGTCCGTCAGATCAAGTCCCAATGGATTCCCGGAGGATTCCTTCATCAATTCCGGCTTAATGGTTCCGAACTTGCCATCCGGCCCCGGATAGCGGAAATACCAGGCGAATTGCTGGCCCCAAGCTTCGATTTGAACGGCGTTGCTGGGGGCTGCCTCCAAATGAACGCTGGCCCAGATGTGAGTGCCCCAGAGCACGATGCCCCAGAACAAAACGGCCGTGGCCAAAGTCCATACGACTTCCAGCGTATTGTTCCCGTGCGAATAAGAAACCTTCTGGCCCCGGTCGCGGTAACGAAAGATGGCATAGGCCAGTCCGAGTTGCGCAAGGAAAAAGATGATGCCGCAAATGATCATGGTGAGATGGAAATGCGCATCATAGGCTTGCCCATATTCGGAAATGTACGGAGGCATCCACCATGCTTCCACCGAGAATAAATACATCGATACCAGGGTAATAACAGCAATTACACCCGCTAAAAGAACCGCCATGATTTAAGGCTCCCCTGCTGAATGATCTGTTTTGTTGATCTGCTCTCCCGCCAAGGAAGTGCGTCGTACAGATTATCAATAAAAACGTCTGCTGCAAAGAAGAAATTTTAATCTTACCGGTGGAAGGGGAAAATATCGCGCTATAGCCGCTTTTGTGACATTCGGATGAGCCTGCAATTCCAGCCTTGAATACGATTAGATTCTGCGTAAATTGTTAGAAGAGTAGCACAGTGTCGAAGAATCGAAAGCGAGCCATAGACCAGAAGAGGAGCAAATCGAATGTTGAGAAGATGTATTTGGATTTTGCTGATAATGTTTGCCGTTCTCATAGCAGGAAATCGCCAAGCAGCAGCACAGGATTTTCCGCCCATTGAGGTGTTCGGCGGGTTCTCGGCCCTGAGCGTAGGGGGGCCAGAAGATTCCATCGGGAACGCAGACCGGGAGAACGTTTACGGCTGGCAATTCAGCGGAGCATTTAACCTGACGCCAGTGCTGGGAATCGTGGCGGATTTTGGCGGCCATTACGAAAGTTTCAACGACGTCCCGGGAATTGATATCAAAGTTAATTCCTATGAGTTTTTGTTCGGCCCGAGATTGAATGCCCGAGGAGAAAAGGCGGCAGCGTTTGCACATGCGCTGATCGGCGGCACGCGAGGCTCCTTGAGCACGTCGCAAGGGACCATCGAGGGAACGTCCGACAACGGCTTTTTATTGGGCTTGGGAGGCGGAATCGATTGGAACGTAACAGAGAGTTTCGGCATTCGCGTATTACAGTTCGACTGGTTGCCGTCACGAAATGAAGGGGAATGGTCGAGCAAAGACGTGCGCTATGGATTCGGGGTAGTCTATCGATTTATCAACTAATTAAAGCGATATCCATGGGACGCTGGCTGATGATTTAGTCAGCGCCCCCATTTTTTCCACCGCAAACAAGCCGTTGAAATATATCGATCCCGTTCAGGGTCGCGGCTCGGATTAAAAGCCCACGGCACAAAAAGCGTGCCGTGGCTACCAAACCTGCCCGCTTGCTGACGCGCGCGGCTCGGATTCGCTCTACGCCAACTGTGAAAATACTATAGACCGATCCGTCATCAGAAGTTGGCGGCTTTATAGGTGGTTCGGCCTCCGACGACGGTCAGCAGGGTGCTAATCGTCTTGATTTGATCTTCCGGGATGGTGAAGAAGTCCTTATCAATCACGATAAAATCACCGAGCTTGCCGACCTCCAGTGACCCAATGTTCTTCTCATTCAGCAACTGCTCCGCGCTCCAGATGGTGGCGGACTTCATGAAAGTGGTGCGGTCCATGGCCTCCGAGCGCTGATAGGTGATGCCGTCGTGGGGCATTTTGCGGGAGATGAAGAACTCGATGAAACCCCAAATGTTGCCGTCCCACTGCGGGGGATAGTCCATGTCCTTGTATTCGACGGGAACCTTGTGGAGATGCGCGTCGGTGTTGAAAACCGGGTGGGCGCCGGAGTCGGCGACGCTTTTCATGGGGGCCATCCAGCTCATGTACTGCTCGCCGTAGGCCTTGAGGAACGCGCCGCCCTTGATGTCGCCCTGGACCTGATAGCCATTGAAGGCGGGCATGATGTTGTACTTGGCGATCTTGGCGATCTGGTCCGGGCGGATGATGGGCGTGTGCTCGGTGCTGATGCGCAGAGCGCGAATCTGATCCAAGGTGACCGTGCCGCGAGAAATCTCATTCTCAATGAAATTGAACAGCGCGTCGAAGGTGCCGTCGCTGTAATGGTGCAGGAAGCCGATGCGCAGGCCGGAATGCAGGGCGGAGATGAGATTTTTGTATCCGCCACGAGTTTCGTATTTGTCCTTCATGGCCGGGTCACAAGCAGGCAGAAGGTCCTTGCGGTCACTGTTGGGCAGAGCTTTGGCTATGGTGCAGGAGAGGCCGCCTTCCCAGGATTCGTGCGCGACGCCCGCGCTCCAGATATAGTCGTCGCCGATGCCGCGGAAGTCGCCGAGGTTCTGATAAAAGAGGCGCAGATCGTCGTTATTGCTGTTCCAACCTTTGCCCTGGTAGTGGCCCATCCACCAGCCCCAGCGGGCGTTTAACAGATCGCGCTGACGGAGTGTGTTGAATACCTTCATGATGGAAGGGGAGTTTTTGTAGGTGTCGCCCCAGGTGGTGATGCCCTGCGGGGCAAGACATTCGTCGATCTCGCGCTTGAGCAGGTCGACTTTTTCTTCCAGCTTGTCACGCATGAGGATGTCATAGACCATGGGAACGCGGGCCTGGAGGCCATCGACTTCAATGCCGTCCAACATGCGGCGCTGGATTTCGCCAGCCAGGGTGTTGTGCTCGCCCGGACCGATGGCCTCGTTGGACATGATGATGACCGGGTTGTTGGGAGCAAAAGTGTCGAGCAACTGGCGCGTGATGGTGGCGCTGCCGCCGCCTTCCTGCTCAAACAGCGGATCGATGATTTTCCTGGATACGCTCATGTCCTGCGTGCCGCCGTAGAGATAAACCCAAATCCATTTGCCGGTGCCCAACTGCCTGGCGCGGTCGCGGATAACGGTTTCCAGCGAACGGAGGACTTCGGCTTTGTCATTGCCACGAGCGAGCAGAATTTTGAGCTGCGGATCGTTGTAACGCTGCGCGGTGATGTCGCCCTCCCCGCCGAGGCGATGCCCCACGGCCCACAGATGAGGATGCGTGTGGCTGTCGACCAGACCCGGCAGCACGCGGAAGCCCTTGGCATCGATGATCTGCGTCTTGGGACCAGCCAAAGGGCGGATTTCATCGGTCGACCCCAAAGCGACAATGCGGCTGGCGCGGACGGCGATGGCTTGGACTTCGCGAAGCTGCAGGTCCATGGTGGAAACCTTGCCGTTGACCAGAATCACGTCAGGATAGGCGTTGAGTCGCTCCATGCGCGATTGCCACTCTGCAACGGTTTGCGCAGAAGCAGAGGGCGCGGTGAAAACGAAGGAAGACGAAAGCAGAAACGCGGCGATCAATTGTGCGTATTTATTCATGAGATCGACTCCTTTAATTGCATTTCACAAACCGGCGAGCGCGAGAGGCGCCCACCGAATGGAACTTTGAGCAAAATCATACGCCGGGAGTTGAGGCAACTCAAGAGGAGTTTGGGGGATGGTGATGTAGATGTAATTATTATTCTAGTTCGTCCAATAGGGGCGACCCCTATGACGACGCACAATTTTCAGGTGAGTATGGGGATGGGGTTTCGATTCTGAAATAAATTGAGATTTATGGATACGCGGACAATTGGCTAGTTTCGGCAAGCTCTGCTTGAGCGTACGACTTCAAGAAACGAAAGCCGGACTGGATTTTCTGGTGCAATTCCTGGGGGTCGTAGGGCTTGGTGAGGTAGTCATTGGCGCCGGCGTCCAGTGCCCTTCGAATATCTTTCGCCTGGGTTTTTGCCGATAACATGAGAATGTAGAGTTGAGAACGGTCGTTCTCACTTCCTTTATCCATGCGGAGCCGGTTACAGATTTCGATGCCTTCCATGCCGGGCATTTGCCAATCCAAAATGGCGAAGCGCGGAGCGTTGCTCTGGCGGAGCAGGCACAATGCCTCTAACCCATTCTCGGCGCTGACAACGTCATAACCCCATTTCTTTAGAAACAGTTCCAGGACAAAGAGCTGCGCTGGGTCATCTTCCGCCACTAGGATAGTTAGCAACGATCTTTCTGTCATTTATCAACGCTCGCAGAATCTATTCCGATCAACCTGCAAAGCTCCAATGTATATATCGGCACATTCAAGTCAAAGCAAAATAGTTTTCAACTAATAATCTTTTTGTAACAATTCCTGGGATGTGGGTCAGTTTTGTAATTTTGCACCCGACGGGGAATAGCGGGAGTTCAGACTGGAGTCAGGCATAGGCAGCCAAAATACATCATCAATCACCTCTGGGCAACCCGCAAAAAACCACCAGTAAAATAGCTGCATAGATGTATACTGTGCGTGCCAGGGTAATTACTGGATTGTCATCCTTAAGTGAACTAAACACCCCAGCTTTCTAATGAACGAAAAGCCGTGATTTCAGGGGGGAATGCCAGGAGAGAAATGTGACCAGACTGCAAGAGATCAGAATGTTGAGAATTGCCAGCTTGTTGCGGACCTGTCAGATTGAAGGGAGAACTTCCCTAGCGGTCGCAGCAATGTTCCTCGTGTCAGCCATGCTGACCGTTTCACTTCATGGACAACAAACACAGAGTGGAAGCGCGCCGACGGGAGAATCCCGGCCTGCCTCCGGAAGCACTGCCGGGCAGATCAGCCAGGATCAGCTTGCCGGACTGCCTCTAAACGGGCGCAGCTACAGCCAACTGGCGACGCTGCAAGGCGGGGTCAGCGATCCATCGGCAGCGGCAGGCTCGCGCGGTATCGGTGGAGGGGGATTGACGGTCTCCGGCGGACGCTCCACGTCGAACGTTTTTTTGCAGGACAACACGAACATCATGGACATTGACAATCAGGTGCCCCGCAGCGCCGGAGGCGTGCAACTGGGGTCGGACGCCGTGTTTCAAGTGCAGGTCTTCAGCACCAACTACAGCGCAGAATACGGAAGGGGCAGCGGAGGCGTACTGAATTCCATCAGCCGGTCGGGGACGCCGGAATTTCATGGGTCGCTGTTTGAATATTTCCGCAACAGCAACCTCGACGCGCGGAATTTCTATGATCCGGGAAAAGAGCCGCCGCCGTTCAAGCGTAACCAGTTCGGGTTCACCTTGACCGGACCCATCGTGCAGGACCGGAAGTTTTTCATGGGCAGTTTTGAAATGATGCGCGACCGGCTGTCAGAAACCGACATCAGCAATTTTCCAGATGCACAAGCGCGACTGGGAATCATCACCGATAAGGAAGGCCGCGTGCTCCGGACCGTTCCTGTGCATCCTCAAGCGAAACGATACTGGCCGCTGTACC
>Ga0156170_1160_pt1 | contig 11963 bp, 11 predicted proteins | sample RifCSPlowO2_12_FD_107823 | JGI IMG/M metagenome (GOLD analysis project Ga0156170, IMG submission 107823) | Acidobacteria bacterium RIFCSPLOWO2_12_FULL_54_10
TCTTTTTACAATTCTCTCCGCATCGCCGCCAACAAACGTCTTACCTCCGGTGCTTCGCTGTCGGCCAGTTACACGTTTTCGAAATCCGTCGATGACATCACCAGCAGCGGCGGTTCCGACGTCGGCTCCGGCGGCCAATATCCCTTGATGCGCACCATCGAGCGCGGCTTGTCAGATTTCGATTCCCGCCACAATCTTAGTTTCAATTATTTTTATCCGCTGCCTTTCGGTCGTGGGCAGAGCTGGCTCGCTTCCGGCCCCGCCGCTGCCATCATAGGCGGCTGGCGCCTGGGCGGCATCGTCCGCTATCGCACGGGAACTCCGCTGTCTCCGGGTTTGAGCGTCCGCAAACCGGGGTACCTGTTTGAAGCCACCCGCCCCAACCTTGCGCCTGGACAATCCAACGACCCCGCCACCGAAGGCTTATCCGCCGGTTGCGGTGCAAACAACGCCACATTCGCTGGCGATGAATTGGGCACCCCCCGCAGATACTTTGACCCGTGTAACTATGTCTTCCCCGGTTTCGGCAACATCGGCAACGCCGGTCGCAACACCATCACCGGCCCGAATCTGTTTGCCACCGACGTTTCCTTGCAGCGCGACTTTTCCGTCGGGGGCGACCGCCGCCTGCAATTCCGCATGGAGATGTTCAATTTCATCAACCACACCAATTTCAGCGGCCCTCGCGGCTCTGCCTTGTCCGTGTTCACCGGCATCACCGCCGGTGTCCCGCGCATCAATTCTTCCGCTGGCCGAATCTCCGGCACCTCCACCACCGCGCGCCAGGTCCAATTCGCCCTGCGCCTGTCGTTCTAATAATGTATTTCTTGTGATGCTGCTCTGGTAGCCACGGCACGTACTTCGTGCCGTGAGCTTTTAATCCGAGCCGCGACCGTTAGGGAGCGGGCAGGTTTGGTAGCCACGGTGAGTGCTTTCCTCGCCGTGGGCAGTTGTGTTTTGATTTTTAATCCAAGCCGCGACGACCGTCAGGGAACGGTTGGTTTTGGTAGCCACGGCAAGCGTATTTCTTGCCGTGGGCTTTTTCTTTCAGTTGTCATTCCGAGCATCGCGAGGAATCTGCTTCTCGTTTTCGCGCACCCGTCCCGCGCGCGCCTGTCCCGAGCGCAGTCGAGGGGTTAGCAAGCGGGCAGGTTTTGTTTCTGGCTTTTCTTTTGATTTTATTTTAGATTATCCGAGCCGCGACTGGCCAGCCCTGGTTTGCCAGGGCAAGGGAGCGGTCAGCATTCTTTCGTAGCAATATTACCGCGACGCCGCCGTCCAGGCCGTGTAACCTCTGCCTCCTCCGGCGGTAGGCCCAGACGAACTCGGGGGTGGGGGTGCCCCACACGTGCGCGCACGTGTGGGTTTTACATCCATAGTTTTGCCAGGGCACTTCTTCATCCGTGCCGTAAGCCCCGGAGAGCCTGCCCTGAGCTTGTCGAAGGGGGCGTCAGAATTTAGCCCACGCCGTCAGCCGTGGGTTCTGGATGCTTTAAAAATCTCCCTCACTGCCGCAGGCCGGAGCGGAGCGCAAGCGGAGTGAAGCTACTTTTCGCGAGGCGATCATCGGGAACCGAGCGCATTCCCGCCACGGAGTGGCCGAACGTTGGGTCGAAAGCTGTCGCAGAGACCTGCTGGATCACATGATTGTATGCAACGAGATTCACTTGAGAAGATTGGTCGCTGAATACATCCGCTATTACCACGAAGACCGAACTCACGATGGACTGGGCAAAGACACACCCAGCGGGCGTTCCGTGCAACGCAGGACCAGTGAGAACATGGAGTTGATATCTTTACCCCGCATGGGTGGACTGCACCATCGTTACCGATGGAAAGTTGCCGCCTGAGAAAATTCGATCTTCTCACCTAGACCTTGGCCTTTGCAGGAGAATCACGCAGAAGGCGGAGTGTGCAAACTCGCACTATGTTGATGATAAAACATCACTATCCCAAAGTTCTTCCAAGCTAAAGTTCCCATTAACCAATCTATTCTCAAGACAATCTACCACCACAATGCTTCTTCAAATTGTCATGCATGAGATTATGGCGACGGACAGATACTCAGTATCGCTGATTTTGGGCTCTGATCTGCCGTTTTTCATTGCAGATGAAGTTTTCGGTAGGCACAGGTTTTGACAAACCTATGGACGCTGTCCTTCGCGCCTCAAGTCCTCCCATCGGCCAGGCACTCTAAGGAGATTTAGGTTCTTGGTCCCCAGTGAATTTCCGAGCGACCACTTCAGTTCACCTCTCAACGTGGCGTCTTCGAGCTCTGCCTGCAGAATGGGTCTGAGTCGTTCTTCGGGAGCCCTCATCTGGAGCGTAGTGTCTTGCAGCGTCCCCGATAAGTGTGTCGTTTCAGGATTGTATCCTTGGTACTCGTCCCACTGTCCCGTTACGACATCACTGTCGCGGCATAATCGAAGCACAATCTCGGTTCCGACAACATCCCCGGCTTCCTCAATGTACCGCGCGTCCGAAAAAACGACCGTCTCGCAGGTTTGGGACTCGGTTTCTTGCTCGAGATTTGTTTCTTGTTCTTCGTTCGCGATCGCACACGCGCCGAGAAGCATTGTCGCCATGACTAGGATCGGCAACCACACGTACACTAATAGAACTCGCCTCATGGCTCGCAAGTTCCCTCCTCCCTGCACGCCCTCTCTCTCTGTGGTGGAATGTATGTGTCAATTTGGACGACGCGATTCCCAAACTCCGTCGGATTCGTCTGGCGGAGTTGTTCTAGTTCGGTGAAGCTAGCTTGGTTCTCTTTGATCAGCTCCATAAATGCGTGATCCACTTTGCCATTTGCGTCCCTAGTGATTAGATCATTAGCCTGATAGTGGCCTGGATCATCCATTTGATTGGAAAGCGGTGACAACTCGGAGCCTTTCACGGCAGCGGCGGCGTTCAGATCGGGCAGACTCGCAAGAAATCCAGGTGTGAGGCTTGTCGCGACATTTATGTCAACCGCCAACCCAGCTAGATGCGGACTCGTCCCTGTTGTGTTTTTCGTAAACGGAGTAACGATACCTTCATGGTGCTCCGGGGTTCGAAAGAGTTCGTTGAACGTGAAGCTGAGTCCTCGCCCAAGAGATGCTTCCGCAAATCGCTGCAACCGAGGTACCAGTCGCGCGTCAATATATCGGATGTCCTGTTGGCCTCCGGTCACATGCACGTACACGGGGCGCAATTCTTTGCAGTCAGGATCGAGAAAGCCAAGTGGATTGTTCCGTACGTACGCATACATGTTCCACTGCTGTGGATCTGTGCGCCGTTGTGTGCTCATGAAAAAAGGATCAGGGCTGTTAAACCGGCCCGATGCCCAAGAAAAGTATCTTGCTCCGAAGTTGTCGAGTCTCGATTCGCTGTCGCGCTCTTTGCCGGTGAACTTGTGGGTTGTTTCGTCTGCGCCGTAACAGCTTATTCCGTTGCGTCCGTTTTGACTGCTGGCAATTAGTTCATCTCCGAACGGCAAATAGTCCCGGCACATCACGATGGCTTTGTTCCGGTCCGTTACCACCCTCGTCGATCCCAAGTGATCCGTCGTCACGTAATGCGTTGCCGTGTCCGGCTCCGTTCCCCCGTACTCGGCCATCAGTTGCCCTCTCGCAATTTCAGAAATGTGCTGTCGCGATTACGTTGTACAAGCTATCTTTGGCTCGTTCATCACCATAATAGTCAGCCATCAAACCGTTAGATTCGAAAAAACAAGTACTTTCCGGATTGCCCGCCGCGCTGCTTAATTCCAGACAAACGATCGCCTTGGGGGAGCTAAATTCCTTGGTGCTCCTGATCTTATATCCGCGCGCTTCGAAATTGCCGGGTGCGACCGCTTTCCAACGCGCAAGCGCTTCGCTATTCTCTACCTTGGCATTGCTTCGCTGATAGATTACTATTGTCGGGTAGTTTCCATGCATTCCGAAGACGGCGGTTGGTAAGCGCATCATAGTTAGACTGTTGAATGAGCTCTCCCAGCGCTTCGGAGTGGTTACCCATCCATCAGGGACAATGAACTTGCTACCGGCGAGTGTGACTTGGCGAGTGTGAAAAATCGGCCATAAGATCGTGTAGAGACCAGGTGAGAAAATAGCTATCAATGCGAATATACCAAGCGCAGCGCAGATCACTCTGGTATGTTTTCCAGTCTTAATATTTTTCATCGTCGAGCCCTACTATTCCTAAAATGAAATCTGATCAACTCTAACCAGCAGTCTTCAATCTGAGAGTGGAACGGGTGATTCCTACTCTCATGGTTGATCTTCGCAAGTTGGTTTCTCGCACCGTGGCAAAGGCTGCGGAGGGGGAATCGGGGATTGCTGAGGCTTCTCCATCTCTTTTTGCATATCTACCGCTAATTTAATGGCCTTTGCGCCTTCTTGTGTTGCTGCCCCAGCAATTCGTTCCACTGTCTTGGCAGCATCGTTGGTAGAACCCTGAGATCCTCCTTTGATCAAGACGTCGACGACTTGTTGTCCCACATTGGGCGCGTCGGTGAGGACTTTCTCCTGGGCCTTCTGCATCGACTCCTTCTTTACCTCAACATTCGGATCGCCGCTGCGAATCGAATCCGTCAGCTCTAGCTTTTGCAGACCAAGGCTTTGGCTGTTAATCCACCATGCCTTTATATCGTAATAAGTCTCCGCTGCCTTAAAGGCAGTCCATTCCACGGCTGCAACGCCAGCCGCTACACACCAGAAAGCAAGTGGGCCTACACAATGACCGTCTGGATCGGTGTAACGCAGTGGGTTGTTGAGGACGTAGGTGTATTTGTTGAGACTTTGCGGTAGCCCAATGTCGGCATAGGGGAGCGGTCCCGGATCGCTGATTTGCTTGCCAGTAAATGGGTCTACTGCACCTCCGGTGAACTCGTCAGGACTGTTAAACCTCCCTGCCGCCCAGGAGTAGTATCTGGCAATGAAATTATCCAACCTCGATTCAGAATCGCGCTCCTTGCCGGTAAACCTGTGCGTGGTTTCATCCTCGCCGTAACAGCTTATCCCATTGCGTCCGTTCTGCGAACTGGCGATCAACTCGTCCCCAAACGGCAGGTAATCCCGGCACATCACGATGGCTTTGTTCGGGTTCGTCACCACCCGCGTCGACCCCAAGTGGTCCGCCGTCACATATTGCGTCGCTGCTCCCACAGCCGCATTCTACACCCGAATCTTTGCAGTACGCAGACCCATAATTATTCTTCCTTGCTGCCGCAGGCCGTAGCGGAGCGCAAGCGGAGTGAAGCTACTTTTCGCGCGGCGATCATCGGGAGCCGAGCGCATTCCCGCCACGGAGTGGCCCCCACTGCCAACTGCCCACTCCCTACTCCCTGCCTTTGAACCCGCCGCCTCCCGGCGTCTCAATCCGCAGCACGCTCCCCGCTGGCGCGGTGAACGAAGTCTTCGACGGCAGGTCCAATACCTCACCCGACGGCAATGTCAGCGTCGCCTTGCCCGGCTTTCCCGGCTCGCCACCCGCCAATCCATAAGGCGCAATTTTCTTTCGGTCGGAAAGTAATGCCCCGCGCACTTCGCATAAAAATTCTATCTCCCGCACGATCCCGTCGCCGCCCTTGAACTTCCCACGGCCACCCGAACCCTTGCGCAATGAATATCTCCGCACGCGCACCGGATACATTGTTTCCAGCACCTCCACCGGAGTGTTCAGCGAATTGGTCATGTGCGTGTGCACGCCGCTCAACCCGTCCGCAGTGGGCCGCGCTCCCATGCCGCCCGCAATCGTTTCGTAATAGGTGAACGGCTTGCCGCTGCGCGGATCGATTCCGCCGAAAGAAAGATTGCTCATCGTGCCCGAACTAGCCGCCGGAATTTGTTCCGGCAAAGCTTTCGCCAACGCGCGGAACAGCACATCCACAATCCGCTGCGACGTCTCCACGTTTCCCGCCGCCACTGCCGCAGGAGGCCGCGCATTCACGATGCTGCCTTCCGGCGCGCTCACCGCAATGGGCGCCATCAGTCCGGCGCAGGCAGGAACCTCCTCGCCCAACAGACATCGGAATACATAGAACACTGCCGATTCCGTAATCGCCAAGACGGCATTCACATTACCCCGGCATTGCGGTGCCGACCCGCGAAAATCCACCTTCGCTTTGCGCCCGCGAATCTCAATCGTTACCGCAATCGGCAACGGTTCGCTGCCGCTGCCATCATCGTCCAGGTAATCCACTGCGCGATACGTACCGTTCGGAATCCGCGCCAGCGCCTCTTCCATCAGCCGTGCGGAATAATTCTGCAAAGCTTCCTGGCACTTGAGAATCTTCTTCCAGCCATATTTCGTCGCCATTTCAATGAGCCGCTGTTCTCCCAAACGGCATGAAGCGATCTGCGCCTTGAGGTCCCCTTCGCGCTCGCGCGGCGTGCGCACATTAGCCAGCAGGAGTTCCACCACATCCCGCACCATCTCACCTTTGCGGAAGAGTTTCACCGGAGGGATTCTAAAACCTTCCTGATAAATCTCTTCGCTCGTTCCCATCGACGCAGGCTGCGCGCCGCCCACATCCGCGTGGTGCGCGCGATTCGCAACATAATAAAGCGGCCCGCGCACTCCGCGCACAAACACTGGCGACACAACGGTAATGTCCGGCAGGTGCGTCCCTCCTGCGAACGGATCATTCAGCATGGCCACGTCGCCAGCTTCCAGCTTCAATGCTTGAATCGCCGCCTCTACCGAACGCGGCATCGAACCCAAATGCACCGGCATGTGATCGCCCATCGCAATAGCTCGTCCCGCGCCGTCAAACACCGCGCAGGAGTAGTCCCGCCTTTCCTTGATATTGGGCGAGAAAGCGGACCGCCGCAGCGCCGCGCCCATTTCCTCGGCGACCGAGTGGAACAGGCTTTTGAAAATTTCCAGTTCTGCCGGATCAATGCGCATAGCAATTAATAATCAGGTTGCGATATCCATCCACTTCACAAGTTGCGCCGGGAGGAATGACCGTTGTTGAACTGTACTCCGCCACAATCGCTGGCCCTTTGATTTTCATGCCGGGTCGCAGCTTCGAGCGGTCATATAAACTCGTCGGATGCTTCCGAGATGCAAACCAAACAAATTTCCTGTTCAGAAACGCCGGTGCTGCATCGGTTGATTTCCCTAAACGTTCTTTGCGGATTTTCGGTTTGCTCATGGAGATCGAGAGGCGCAGCTTGAGATTGACGATCTCCAGTTCGCGCTCGCGGTCGCAATAGCCGAATGCTCTCTGATGCAATGCATGGAATTCTTCCGAAAATTCCGAGGACCAGGCAACCTCCAGTTCATAACTTTGGCCGACGTACCGCACATCCAGTTTTCGCTCGGCAAGAATCCGCCCGGAAGGGAAACGGTCTGCCCGCATTTCCGCCTTACCCGCAATCTCCAGTTTTTCATAGCCCCGGTTGACCATTTGACGGAACCGAGAGAACCGAGGCAACCGATCATTTATTTCCTCCCTTGGAACGCGCATCAGCTCCGATTTCGACAGATCTTTTACCAGGTCCGCCAGCAACACTCCCTGCGCGGAAAATGTTCCGGGATTTTCCGGCACGATCACTTTTCGAATTCCCAATGCGCGCGCCAAGTCCACCGCGTGCAATCCACCTGCGCCGCCAAAACTCACCAAAGCAAAATCGCGCGGATCATGTCCGCGCTCTACAGAGATTACGCGCAATGCTTTTTCCATCGTGGCATTGGCTACCGCCAACATGCCCCTTGCCAGATCGATGGGCGTCTTGATCGCAGCGGTCATTCGCTTCAAGCGGGCGGATCGTCGTCTCAAGAAATCCTCGAATGCTGTTTGTGCATTCTTTTTGTTGAGCCGATAGTTTCCGCCGAGAAATTGTTCCTCATCAATTCGTCCGAGAAGTAGATGAGCATCGGTTACAGTGGGCTGCGTGCCGCCTCGGCCATAGCACGCTGGCCCCGGAAGCGCGCCCGCGCTTTCCGGCCCTGCACGCAACGAACCGCCTTCGTCCAGGCGCGCAATGGACCCTCCGCCCGCACCTACTGAGTGAACATCCAATACCGGCACGGCCACCGGAAGCCCTCCTAAATTAGCGTCGTTGATCGTTCGAGGATTGCCCACGAACAGCGAGACATCCGCGGACGTTCCTCCCATATCAAAACTGATGACTCGTTCTAGTTGGAGTGCGTCTCCGAGCCTACGGGTTGCTACTACGCCGCCGGCAGGCCCCGATAAAATAGTTCGCACCGGCTCGCGAGATGCACGTTTAGCGCTGGTAACGCCTCCACTAGATTGCATGATGTATAATTTGTGTTCCGCTGGGGAAGAATCTTTTGTTTTCGAAGTGCGATTCAATCCAGCTTCTAAATTCGAAAGGTATTTGCCAACCCGCGGAGCAAGATAAGCGTTAATCAGAACTGTCGAGAGCCTCTCATATTCACGGTAGATAGGAAGAATTTCATGTGAAATGGAAATGGGCAGGCCAAGTTCTTGCAGTTCTTTCACGACAGACTGTTCGTTGGCAGGGTTAACGAATGAAAATAGTAAACAAACAGCAACCGACTCGGCGCGTGACTTCGCCAGCTCTTTTCGAATTCTTTTAAGTTCAGCCTTCTGAGGTTTCTCACAATTAATTCCGTCTGAGGAGACGCGTTCTCGAATTCCCCACCGCAAATCGTCCGGAATCAGCGGAGCATCTTTAAGTAAATTTAAGTTGTAAAGATTTTTTCGGTTCTGCCGTCCAATATCAATAACTTCTTCAAAACCAGATGTCGTAAGCAGCGCGACTTTCGCGCCCCTGCGTTCTAGCAGTGTGTTTGTTCCTACAGTCGTGCCGTGGAAAATAACTAACTGTTTATGGTTATTACTCTCATAAAGCCGGCTGATCTCCTTAAGAATTGCGCTCTCGGGATAGCCGGGATCAGTAAAAACCTTAAATACCCTGAAACGCGAATTCTCGATCACCACAAAATCGGTAAATGTGCCGCCGGTATCGATTCCAACTCGCATGACTGTAAATATTTTCTCAATTGGAACAAAAGTGGAAAGATTTTAAATCCATAGAAATCGGTCTGCGAACTGTGCTTAAACATTAGTCATCAGCAGAATCCTAATCATATTATCCCCACTTTCGAAAAAGGCAAACTGGCTGTTCTATTGTTTGCCTGAGGAGCAGGTCTGTGGGAAAATAGAAATATGCACTTCGGGGGATTCAAGCAGGCTATTTTCCTCCTTATCCTGTGGGTTTTTCTGCTTCCTATAATTGGATTCAGCGCGCCTCAGCAAAGCACTCCTCAAGATTCGGCAGAACCTGAAGCAGAACAAGGCGAAGATCAATATAGCTTCTCCGTCGATATCGAAGTGGTCACTGTTCCGGTTACGGTTACTGACCGGTCGGGCGAGTTTATTACCGATTTGGATAAGAACGAATTCCGCATCCAAGACAATGGCTCAGTGCAACAGATTTCTAATTTTGAGCTAAGTTGGGAGCCTATTTCCCTGGCTATTGTCGTGCAAACAAGCTCAAGAATTCAGAGTCTGCTGCCGGACATTCGTAGCTCCGGGATATTGTTTACACAACTGCTGCTGGGAGAGTCAGGCGAAGCTGCGGTTGTAACCTTTGATAATGAAGTTCAGATAGCACAGGAATTTACAGACAATCCAGAAAAAATAGAAAAAGCTTTGCAGCAACTGCGATCTGGAGGAGATTCCGCCAAGTTGAGCGACGCTCTGGCCCGTGCTATTTTTCTCCTCCAGCGCAGGCCTGTTGGGAGACGCAAGGTGATTGTTGTGATTTCGGAGAGCAGGGACATAGGGAGCAGCAGTCCCATTGGCCTTGTATTGCGCGGAGCCCAGCAACTTGGAATTTCCATCTACACTCTAGGCCTCAGTTCTTTTCGAGCCCTTTTAGGGAGATCTTCAGATAAACCATCTTCTCCCATTCCTCCCGGCGTCATGGCACGGCCCATGCCCAGCCATCAGCCGCCAACTCCCGATGCCCAAACGGGCTGGGGAGCCGCCAGCGTAAATGTTTTGGACCTTATGCAGGAGCTAGTCAGCATAGCCGGGTCCTTGTTTATGGGCAATCCACTGGATCTGTATTCAGTTGGTACGGGAGGGAACTCTTTTTCGCCGGATGGGGCGGGGAAGTTGGAGGAAAGCATCGCCCAAATAGGCAGGGAGTTGCATAACCAATACTTGCTGACTTACCGACCCAATAACTTAGGGGATCCAGGATTCCATACGATCAATGTTTCGGTGGCATCTTCCAGCTTAAAAGTACGACACCGCCCTGGTTATATGTTCACAAAGCCTTTAGCGCAAAAGACATCCAAGCCAGAACAATCTTCCGGCGAGACAATATCTACAGCTCCGTCACCTTGAATTCACATCGAATAATCCATCGATTTCCGCTTAATCCTAGCCCTTCAATGTGGTATATTTTGCTGACAGCGCATTTGTTAGCAAATTATGTTGCCGTTCTGGTAGAAGCGGTGCAACACTCCCCCTCGCTATCCATGATTATCGAAGGTATGAGAACTGGTTATCTAGCCAGATAATTCCGGCGCAAAATTGCGTCGGCTAAAGTAGCAGGACATAACTTTATTGGTTGAATTATTTTTGTCCTATTGGTGGAAGGAACTTCGAATGACGAGTAAACTTCAGCACACTCTTCTCCGCGCAGCAGCTTTAACTGCATTACTATGTTCGGTTCATGTTGGGGCGTTCGCGCAACAACAATCCCCTGCGGGTCTGCCGGGCACGGCTGTTCCCGTAGCTCCTGTGCAATCTCGGGATGCTGGCAGCCAGATCGGCGCTGGATCAGAGCGACTCCGATTTTTGGTTAATGCGCCGAATGTATACGGGAAATGGGAGAGAGCTTCTATAACCGGCGCAGAGAGCTGTTGACCATCCGGCAAGAAAGAATATGGCTGCCTAGGAAACGTCTTTTCCAACCTCTTCTCTCTTTTGAGGGCAATCTGACTGCGAGCCGGAAGTTAGCACCGTTAATTCTGGCATGAAGTTACAACTCGTTGAGCAGCGCTCTTCCCAAAGCATCTGGCCAAAGGCAATCATCTATCCCGATAGCCATGGGGAGCAGGCCAAGAAGGGTCACCAGCGCCGGCATTAGGATAGAACCAGGCGCTCCGAGTCGCCTCACACTGCCGCTACCGCCCTCCCCAGTTGCATCCTTTTTCTGATCAATCTCTCCAAAAAGGACTTGACCTTGGAATCGGTTCCAGGGTTGATAATGGAAGCGTGGATCAGAAACCGTATCTTCGCTCTGGTGAGCTCGCCGCTGTGGCAGGAATCAGCCCGGATACGTTGCGCCATTATGAGCGTATGAAGTTGCTGGCAGTTCCTCGGCGTTCATGCGGCAACTACCGCCTGTATCCGCGCGAAGCCGTGGACCGGGTTCGATTGATCCGTCATGCGCTAGCTGTCGGCTTCTCGCTCCCGGAACTGGCGAAGATTCTGAAGGTCCGCGATGCGGGTGGGGCACCTTGCCGCCAAGTGAAGCGCTTACTCGAAGAGAAGCTGCTCACGATGGATGAACAAATTTGTGATTTAGTGGCAATGAGGAAACACTTGCGGACAGTCCTGGCAGATTGGGACGAACGGCTCGCTCACACATCGAAGGGCAAACCAGCCAGGCTGTTGGAGACGTTGGTCGTCCCTGCATACCGCTCAAAGCCTCGTAAACTGAAGGGAAAGACAATTTGCCAAGCGCAAAAGGAGTCCATATGAAATCGAAAACATTGATCGCATCGTTGTTTATCGCTGCATTGCCTCTGTTCGTCTTTCGAGTTGCGGCGCAGCACTCAGAGCATCCACAAGGGAGCATGATGTCCCCGGACATGATGCCTCAGCACCAGCAGATGATGTCTCAGCACCAAGAGCTGGGGGGATTGATTGATCAACTCAGCAGGAGTTTCGCCGAGCTGGAGAACGAGAAAGACTCCGCGGTCCTGAAGAGCAAGCTGGCAGAGCACGGCGCGTTGCTCAAACA
>Ga0156170_1162_pt1 | contig 11874 bp, 9 predicted proteins | sample RifCSPlowO2_12_FD_107823 | JGI IMG/M metagenome (GOLD analysis project Ga0156170, IMG submission 107823) | Acidobacteria bacterium RIFCSPLOWO2_12_FULL_54_10
CACCGGGGACATCGGTCTGCTCAAGATTACTTCCGAAAGCAGCATCTCCGCTGGCGTCCGCAGAATTGAAGCCGTAACCGGAGAAAAAACTCTGGAACAGTTCCAAGCAGTAACTTCTATGGTACTAGCCATGTCTGCCTCTCTGAAGACCTCGCCAGCGGAACTGGCGGCGATGGTCGAAAAGATGGCTGATTCGCAACGGCAAATGGAAAAGCAACTCGAAGCGGCCAAAATGAAAATCGCCCAGGCTCAGATCGCCGACGCCGATCAGCACGTCCGCCAAGTAAAGGACATCAAGGTTCTGGCGTTGCGTCTGGAGTCCCTAGAACGCAATAAAATGAGGACTTTAGCGGATGTTCTTCGACAAAAACTAAAATCCGGCGTCGTCGTGATCGGCTCCGTCACGGACGGCAAGGTCGCGCTCATCACCGCCATCACCTCCGACCTCACCAAGCGCCTCCACGCCGGTCGCATCGCCCAAGCCGTCGCCGAGCGTTTGGGGGGCACCGGAGGCGGCCGGCCGGACATCGCCGAAGCCGGTGGCAAGAACCCTGCCTTACTTGATACTACCCTCAATGATGTGTATGAGATCGTGGCTGGAATGCTATAATTACCGCGTTTCCCTGGTCTAGGGAGCAGCCTGCCTTGATTCCGATTTCCAGGGCGGGATGGGTTGGGTTTTCCTTGTTTTGAGGTTCTCCAGCCCATGACTTCCTTCGCCGAACGGAATTTCTGTCTATGGACTTGAGAGCATTCTACCGTTTCTTCACCCGGCATGAAAAATCCTTGTGGATTCTCGCCTGTGCTCTTGGCCTGCTTCCCTCCGCCTTGCTGGCCGAGGATCCCATCCGGGGATATGTCGAAAACGGCCGCGTGATTTTCACCAACGAAAGCCAGTCGTTCATTAAGAATGGCCGGGTCATCACCAGCACTTCTGACTTTGACTCGGGATTTTCCAGCCCTAATCCATTAGCCCCGTCGACCAATGCCGGCACGATCAATATTCACCGTTTGATCGAAGGCACTTCGCGCTTGCACGGCGTCGACCCTGAGCTGGTTCGGGCCATTGTGCAGGTGGAATCGAACTTCAACCCCAACGCTGTTTCTTATCGCGGCGCGATGGGCTTGATGCAACTCATCCCGGCCACGGCGGAAAGATTTGGCGTGCGCAACGCCTTCGATCCAGCGGCAAATCTGGATGCCGGAGTCCGCTACTTGAAGTATCTGATCCAATCCTTCAACGGGGATTTGAAATTAGCTTTGGCGGCGTACAACGCCGGGGAAAACACTGTTTCGCGGTTAGGCCGCGTGCCTCCCTATCCGGAAACGAGAAATTATATTCAGAAAATCGGCATGTTGTATCCCCTGGATGGCCCGCTTCGGACGAATTCATCCATCCAGCGTGTAGTCGATCGCAGAGGCGGGATTCTCTTCAGCAATACCGGAACGCCGTAAAGTTTTTTGGGCATTGGGATTCTGACGATGGCAAGCAGGTCTATTAAAATTCCTCCCGTTTTCAAAAGCATCCGCTTTCTGTTGCCTGCACTTTGCCTGCTATTGTCGCCCTCGGCTGGCTTCTCTGAAACCAGGTTGGAGCGTGCAAAAGCCTTCTACGAAATTGCGCTATCCAGCCACGAGCAATTAAAAGCAACGCCCATCGATCAGCAGACCCGCGAGCAGTTCCTGGCGGTCTCGGAAACCTATCGCCGCGTTTATTTCACCGACCCATCCTACGGCAATAACACGCTCTGCTTGATGGCCATCGGCGATCTGCGGCAGGAAATGGGCAGACGGTGGAATGTTCCCAAAGATTTAGAAGTGGCCGTTGCGGCCTACGAGTTCCTGGTCAAGGAATACCCTGGAAGTAAGTTTCGCAAAGAAGCATTAATGACGGCTGCGCTGATTTACCGCGAAGACCTCCGCCAGCAGGAAAAAGCGCTTGAGCAATATGAAAAATACCTCGAATCCTTTGGCAAATCCGCAGATGCTGATAAAGCTCGCCTCGCTAAGGATGAAATTCTGAATGAGCTGGCCGCGAGAAAGAAAGAGCTGGAAGTCAGCTCTCCTTCCCTGCCCGCCACGAATGGTTTAATCGCCTCCAACACCGGCAGCTTGGTCCGCATTTTGGATGTCCGCCATTGGGATTCTCCGGATTACGGCCGCGTCGTCATCGACATGGAAGACGAAGTCCAATACGAGATGGGAAGTTTGGAAAATCCCCCGCGCGTATACATAGACCTGCGCAATGCCAGGGCCAGTTCCAAATTAGTGAAGTCGCCAATTACCGTCGATTCGGATCTATTGAAAAGCATCCGCGTAGGACAATTCAAATCGGACACCTCGCGGATCGTGATGGACCTCAAGGGTCCTGCCGATTACACGTTGTTCGAGCTTCCCAATCCTCAACGTTTGGTCATCGATATCCGGGAAAAGTCGATAACAGAGACGGCTGCTGTGATTGCTCCCCCTGAAACACAACCTCAGCCGGCAAGTCTACCGAATTCTTCCGAACCTTCCGCATCTACCGCGTCTGTCGATTCTGCCTCTTCTTCCGCACGAACCGATGGAACCGAGAAAGCCGAGGGGAAAATCGCCGCCATTCCTTTGCAAAACCAGCCGGTTGTGGAGCCTCCTGCTCCTTCCGTCGCCGTCACCAGACCAGCGCAACGCAATAGCAACGGAGCACATTCCCTCACCCGAGCGCTCGGATTGAAAGTCGGCAGGATTATCCTCGATCCAGGCCACGGCGGCCACGACACCGGGGCCATCGGCCCCTCAGGCCTGCTGGAAAAAGAAGTTGTTCTCGATATCGCCAAACGTCTCGGCAAGCTGCTGGAAGAACGTCTGGGAAGCGAGGTCGTTCATACACGGATCGATGATACCTTCATTTCATTGGAGTCTCGTCCGGCCATGGCGAATGAGATGCACGCCGATCTCTTTGTTTCGATTCATATGAATTCCAGCGCTAATCCCAAAGCCAACGGCATTGAAACGTATTACCTCAACTTCACCACGGACCCTGAAGCTCTCGAAGTCGCTGCGCGGGAAAATGCTGTATCCAAGGAAAAGATTTCGCAATTGGAAGGCTTGGTGCAAAAGATCGCGATGTCTGAAAAAATTGACGAATCTCATGAGTTCGCCACGCACGTCCAGAAAGCGCTGGGACAAAGTCTCGCCGCAGGCAAGCGCCGCCGTCTGAATCGAGGCGTGAAAAAAGCTCCCTTTGTTGTTTTAGTCGGGGCCAACATGCCATCCATCCTGGCGGAGATTTCTTTCCTGAGCAATCCAGAAGAAGAAAAACAACTTCGCACGGATGAGCAAAGGCAGAAAATCGCTGAATCTCTTTTCGCAGGTGTGCTGAGTTATGCTGAAACTTTGGGCGGCGTAGAAGTTGCTAGCAGGGAAACAGCAGATACACCCTAATAGTTCTCATCGTTCTCATTCCACCCTCTGATCTGCCGCATGATATCATCCCCTCATGCAGGATTCTCTGAACAAAACCAGAACTCCTCAACTCTTCAGAAGCATTCTTGAGCAGATGGACCGGCCAGGTTGGAAAACGTTCCTTTCCTCTTTAATAGCACTCTCCACGGCATTTTTATTAGCTGTATATTCCAGCATATTCGCCCAAGAAGGCAGAGTTATAGCCACCGGAATTTGTGCATCCCTTGCATTATTGCTGGCTGGTTACGTTGCATTTACTGCTCTTCCCTTTCTAGCCCGCCGCACGCAACTCGAATGGCTCAGAGTCCGCATTGATTACAAGCTGACACGCGAGGGCATGTATTTCATTGGCTTCATACTCATCCTCGCAATTGCCGGTTTGAACACTGGAAACAATCTTTTGTATCTGATTCTATCCTCCCTGCTGGCGGCCATCCTTGTTTCGGGAGTGTTGTCGATGGCTGTACTCACCCGCGTGGATTTGGATGTGCAGCTCCCTGCTCACGTATTTGCCCGGCAACCTGCGAAAGCGCAAATCAGGCTGCGAAATCGCAAGAGGATATTGCCTTCTTTTTCGCTTTTATTATCCGGAGGCAGTCAAGTCGACGCTCCCAAAACAAAAAGAAGAAAATGGCGAAAAAAGAAGTCTTCGGAGACAGTGAAAGAAGATTCGATGATAAATCCCAGGCCCAACATTTTGCAGACACCACTTTATTTTCCTTTCTTGCGACACGGGGATTCTGTCAGCCGTGAAGTCGAATTGCGCTTCCCTCGCCGCGGGTTATATAGAGAAGATGGATTCTCCCTCAGCACACGATTTCCATTCGGGTTCCTGGAAAAGACGCTGCATTTGCCGGTGTCCCGTGATCTTTGGGTTTACCCGGCGGTGGAGCCAACCGACGAGTTCTATGAAATTTTGCCCACGATTTCAGGGGAACTCGAAAGTTACCAGCGTGGCCGCGGCCATGATCTTTACAGTATCCGGGACATGCTCCCCTCAGACAACGCCCGGCATATCGACTGGAAGTCCTCTGCGCGCACGGGAACGTGGAAGATCAGGGAGTTTACTCGGGAGGATGAGCGGCGCATCCAATTAATTCTCGATACAAGAATCGGGCCGCCTAATCCGCAAAGTTTAGAGCGCTTTGAGGCGGCAGTAGAATTTTGCGCAGCGCTTGCCTGGCATTTTTATGAGATCAATTCTCAAATGCAGTTTATTTGCGGTGGCTATCGAACTGAAATGAGCAGTGGCGAAGATTTAATCTACGAAATTCTTCGTCATTTGGCGGAAGTCCAGGCATCCTGGGAGCAACCTTCTGCTCCGCCTGCTGAATGGACCGAGGAAAAAGGTTTTCAGATCATTTGCACTGGAGCACCACAAGGGTCTGTTCCGACAGCGTTGTGGAATCGGGCCTATTTAGTCTTTTTTGACATGTTACAATCTCGGGAAACAGTGCTCCCCGAGCCTGCGCGTACACCCGTTTAGTTACCTAGATGACCAAATCAATCTGCGATTTAATGTGTAGCATTTCTAAGCGCTTCAACCAATGCTAATCTCTTATCCCATAATTAGATAAAGGGATACCTAACACTTCTAAACTCATTGCCCCCTAAGGATTTTTGTTGCCTACTCACTTCGTTTTAGCTAGATTAAGAAGTTTAGGGCCATGGAATTATTAGAAACACTACCGGCTGAATTAAACGGGCTATCGCCTCAGCGCGAGGCGGCATTTTTTTATGGTCTATTTCTCCGAGGCCACTCCCTGGAAAGCCTCCGAAAAGACATCGATGTCGACCCAGTTGTTGTTGCTCACTGGTACAGGCTTCGCAACCACGACCCTTGGTACCATGAAGCCATAGAAGTGATCCTGCCCTATCGTAAACGAGTTCTAGAGATTTTTGAATCCCTCATATCCACGGAACGGCATTCCTTCCATCGACAGTAAACCAACTGGCCTCAGGCTTTACGGGACTTTTGCGTTCTCCATTACTCAAATCTGCCTGTGCTATATTCGAGTTAAAGGACACACTTAACAATGCAGACATTGTTCGGGCCGCCGCCGGAATCTAAGCCCGGCCTTCTGGATCGGTTCAAGAAAGCGATGAAATCCACTCGGGAAACTCTGGTAACCCGGGTTGAAAATTTGGTTCAGGGCAAGAAGGAGATTGATGCCAGCGTATTAGAAGAGCTGGAGGAAATTCTTCTAGGGGCAGATGTAGGGATGACCACCACCCAGGAGGTTCTGGATGCCGTTCGCCTGCGTGTCAGCAGGGGACAAATGTCAAATTCGGAAGATTTGAAAGAAGTAATTAAGGCGGAGCTTCAGCGCATCCTTGAAAGCACGGAGAACCGAGAAATCTCCACTGCCAATCCACCGGTTGTGATACTGGTGGTAGGCGTCAATGGCACCGGCAAGACTACAACGATTGGTAAGTTGGCGCACCTGCTATCATCTCAGAACAAAAAGGTATTGCTTTGCGCGGGCGATACGTTTCGCGCCGCTGCCGCTGAACAACTGGGGATTTGGGGGGAGAGGACTGGATGTGAGGTCATTCACCAAAAGCCGGGTGCTGACCCCAGCGCAGTCCTATTTGACGCGCTTACGGCTGCCAAGTCGCGCAATTATGACTATGTAATAGCGGATACAGCAGGCCGTCTTCACACGAAGGTCAACCTCATGGCGGAGCTTGAGAAATTACGGCGCACGAGCGATCGAGTGATCCCAGGCTCTCCGCACGAAGTTCTCCTGGTCATGGATGCAACCACCGGGCAGAACGGGTTGCAGCAGGCACGATTATTCACCGAGCGTTCGGGCGTAACCGGTATTGTGCTGACAAAACTCGATGGCACTGCCAAGGGAGGTGTGGTGCTGGCGATAGCAAGGGAGTTAAAACTGCCCATTCGTTATGCAGGGATTGGAGAGCAGAAAGATGATCTGGTAGCCTTTGATGCCAATCGGTTCATCGAATCTTTATTCTCCTGAACTCGAACTCCGCAAACCTCCACATGACCGCTAAACGCGCAAACGATACCATGACCGCAATCACCGATCTTCAATGGATGCGCCGGGCTTTAGAACTGGCAAGCCAGGGAACCGCGCTGGCCTCGCCGAACCCATTGGTGGGAGCGGTGTTGGTGCGTGACAATCAGGAAATCGGTCAGGGATTCTACACGTTTGATGATAAAAAACATGCTGAAATTAAAGCGATTGAACAAGCTGGTCCTGTAGCGCGAGGGGCTGACCTTTTTATTAATCTTGAACCGTGTTGTCATACAGGCAGGACCGGACCTTGCACGGAGGCTATTTGGGCAGCCGGAGTGCGCCGCGTCGTCTCGGCCATGCCCGATCCCAATCCGCTGGTTTCAGGCCGCGGATTCGCTCAGCTTCGCAAAGCTGGCGTAGAAGTCGAGGTTGGATTGGAACAGGAATCGGCGGAGCGTTTGAATGAGAGCTTCGCAGTTCACATCCGCATGAGTCGGCCGTTGGTAACACTCAAGGCAGCAATGACTCTAGACGGCAAAATTGCAGCTTCTAAAGGCAACAGTGAGTGGATTACCAGCGACCAAGCTCGCTCCTACGTCCAACACCAACGCCATGAACAGGACGCAATCCTTACAGGCATTGGGACAGTCCTTGCGGACGACCCTTTGCTAACGGACAGGACCGGAAAACCACGGCGTCGGCCATTGCTACGAGTAGTTATGGATTCCCAGTTGCGCATACCGCTAGCAGCTAAACTTCTGCAAGAGGTTAATAATGATTTGTTGGTAGTCTGTTCAGCTACGGCTCCTTCAAATAAGCGAAAGGATTTAGAACAACGCGGCGCGCAGATTCTTGCCTTGAATGATGAAATTCGGCCTGCACTAAAGGATGCAATAGAGGAATTGGGACGGAGAGAAATAATCAGTCTGTTGATCGAAGGAGGTCTGGCTATCAACAGCGAAGCGCTACGTTCAGGTTTGGCCGACAAAGTTTTCTTGTATTATGCTCCTAAACTAATAGGCGGGATGCAGGCTTTGCCGTTGGCTGCTGATCTTGGGATTCAGTCAATGAAGGATGCCATCATGGTGCGGGGGATTCGTCATCATCAATTCGGTGAGGATTTTGCCATCGAAGGTTATCTGCGGAAAATTTACATTTGATGACTTCCACCTTTTGCTGTAACGCTTAAGGACGCCATAATGTTTACAGGAATTATTGAAGAAGTCGGCAAGGTTGCCCGCCTGATCCCTGGATCAAAACCTTCAGGCGGGGTCAGGATCGTGCTGCAAGCCAAGCAAGCCCTCACTGGCAAAGGAAAGCTCCGTGAAGGCGAAAGCATTTGCGTCAACGGCGTGTGCCTGACAGCGCGTGATATCAGAAGCACGACGTTTGCTGCGGATCTTTCTCCTGAGACACTCGAACGCAGCAGTTTGGGTTCCCTGCAACCCAAGTCACGCGTGAACCTCGAACGGGCCATGACCCTATCTTCACGTTTTGGCGGCCATATCGTGCAAGGGCATGTGGATGGCGTAGGGCGATTAGTAGCCCTGGACCCCTTGCCGGACGGCAATTATTGGTTGTCGGTTGATATTCCACCCGATATTGCACACTATGTCGTTTATAAAGGCTCGATAGCTCTCAATGGCATAAGCCTGACAGTGGCCAAATTAGATGGCAACCGAGCGGGCGTTGCTGTCATCCCATTTACATACGAGCAGACGAACCTGAGCGATTGTAAGCCGGGTGATCCAATCAATATCGAATGCGATGTACTGGCAAAATATGCAGAGCAGATGCTGATGCGATCCGGATCGGCTGCATCACTGAAACGCGAGACGGAAAAAAGATCGGCGATCAATTTGGAACGCCTGATCGAGGAGGGATTCTGATGACTGGCATACAATTTACTGCTCAGAAACGTCTTGGTAGCTGGCTTGCTGCCACGATTTTCGTTTTAACAGCTAGCGGGTGCGGAAGCTCGGCACAGCAGGCTGCCTCTGTGCAGGCCATCGAAAGCGGACCTTCGGAGCAAATATCGCTTCCTGCTCCGTTCGCTACTCCATCCGTACGCAACGCTTCCGACGTGATCGGCTGGCCTGCCGGTAGAATGCCCACCGCCCCTCCGGGATTTCAGGTAAACCTATTCGCAGAAGATTTGAATAATCCTCGTTGGATTTATGTGCTGCCAAATGCTGATGTGCTAGTGGCCGAAACCATACGGGAACGCATCGGTAGTTCTCGTTCCGGCAACAGAATTGTCTTGTTCCGAGATCGCGACAAGGACGGCAAGCCGGAATTGCGAGAGATTTTTCTTTCAGATTTGAATATGCCTTTTGGAATGCTGCTGCTGGGAGACTGGTTTTATGTGGCGAACACGGATTCTTTAGTTCGTTATCCCTACCAGGCAGGACAAACCCGCATTGCTGCTAAACCGGAAAAGATTTTGGACCTCCCAGCCGGAGGTCATTTCACACGCCATGTAGTGATAGACCCCGATCATTTGAAACTTTATGTAAGCGTCGGATCTCGGACGAATGTAGATGAAGAAGGTGTGGATGCTGAAGACCCGAGACGCGCTGCAATTCTCGAACTGAATCCAGATGGCTCCCAGATGCGTGTATTTGCTAGCGGTCTGCGGAATCCGGTTGGCATGGATTGGGAGCCAGAGACTAAAACCCTTTGGGCGGTTGTTAACGAGCGCGACGGTTTAGGCGATCAACTGGTTCCCGACTATTTGACAAGCGTCAAGGAAGGATCGTTCTACGGCTGGCCGTACTCCTACTACGGGCAGAATGAAGATCCAAGAAAGAAAGGTCAACGTCCAGATCTGGTCAGCATTGCCATCAAACCCGATTTCGCTTTAGGATCGCATGTGGCGCCATTGGGAATGACATTTTACACTGGCTCAACTTTTCCCAGCCGGTTCCATGGTGGAGCGTTCATCGGCATGCATGGCTCCTGGAACCGCTCGAAATTCGTCGGTTACAAAGTTGCCTTTGTGCCGTTTCAAAATGGCAAACCATCCGGCCCATTGGAGGATTTCCTAACAGGTTACATTGCCAATGAGAATGAGTCGGAAGTATTTGGCCGACCGGTGGGCGTCACAGTTTGGCATGACGGGTCTTTATTAGTGGCTGACGACGCTGGAAACAAGGTCTGGCGTGTTAGCGCGAGGATCGGCGATACTCGATAATCCCGCTTGAATATATAATTACTTTAACTCCCACAACCGCAGGCCCGGACCAGGAAATAATACGAGCGATGTTGCATTAGCAAGTTCCGTATCCTTCCCCGTTAACACATACTTTACCGCTGGATTAGGCGAATCAGGAGACCAATCGGGTATTGCCTGGTTCAAATAATAATTCACTTGGAAGTGGTAATTTCTTTCTACTTGGAAAACGCCTAGAGCGAATGGATCGACACCAATTTCTTCCATGCGTATTGCAACTCGGCGCGCAGATGCCACTCGATCTATTGATGGTGATAGAAAAGTTGTAATGATCGAGAGAGAAAGCACAACTCCAAATAGTATTGCCACAGCTCCTTCCAGCAATTTACCTCTTATTAGCAATCCCAAACTCAACACCACAATCGCCAAGAGCGCCAGCCAGAGCGCTACCGGGACTTCACCATGCCATATTTGATTCCAAACCGTACGGCTATTCCATTCAGCGATCGTGCTGCTCAGACCGCTAGTTAGAGAACTGCTGATTATTGGTTGGATCACGGGCACAAATAATAGCAACAGCGCTGATATCCCAACCAACCAGAGCGCCAGTTTGCTTGTTGCGTGGGTTGTTGTTTGCTTTCTTTCAGGTGAAGCGGCCTCTGGAGAACCCACAGTCGAACCTGCTGTCATTCTAAGAGCAATCCATAGTGTTAAGGGAGGCATGATGGGGAGCAAATAACCTGGCAATTTGTTTTGTACTACGGAGAAAAATATAAATGGCAAAGTGACCCAATAAAAAATAAATGCAAGCTTACGATCCCGCAATAATTCTCTGAAGCGAACTTGGGTAACACCTGTCAAAAGCAACAAAATCAATGCGGACCACGGGAAAAGCCCCGCGACAAGCACAGGGAAGTAGAACCACAACGGCTGCGGATGTCCCACGGCGGCTGATACAGCACGCAGCAGATGATGTTCGATGATGAATTCTTTAAAAAAAGGGTACCCATTCTGAATGTAGCAAAGCACATACCATGGAAGCGCAATGGCAAAGAACGCTAAAATGGCCGGCGTCCACAGCATTTTACGAATCATCTTCCAATCCCGGAAATTCACGATGTAGGCTAATGAAATTAGGGCTGCTAATGCAACGCCCACAAATCCCTTGGCCAAAGTCGATACTCCAAGCAGTCCATAGAAGCCCCACAAAGCTCGCTGGTCCTCATCCCAAAACCACTTGGCAAGCAGCATCAGCGCCCCGCACAGAGTCGTTGATAACAACATGTCCATGGACGCGGCTCTGGCTAATGCAATCCATGCAACCGTGGTGGAAAGCACAATGCAGCTCAGCAAAGCAGTCTTTCGCGGGAAATATCGCCGTAAGAATAGAAACCAGAAAAATAGAAATAATGTAGCGGAAATAGCCGAAGGCAGGCGGGCAGTCATCTCATCAAACCCCACGTGAAAGGATAGCGCAGCGAGCCAATAGTAGAGGGGTGGTTTTTCGAACCAGGGCTCTCCAAACAATTTCGGCGTGACAAAATCTCCGGAAAGATGCATGCTGCGCGCTATGGCCACGTAGCGCGGTTCATCTGGTCCCAACAAACCTATTTTTCCCAAACCTGAGAAGTAGAGAATAAATACGATTAAACCCAGCAAAATCGGATAAAAAACTCTGCGTGGCCCAGTCTTAACGCTATATTCGTGAATATTTCTCGAACTGGAAGCGATAGAAGTCATCGCGGTGACATATTCCGCGTCATGGGAAAGTAATGATGATCCTGCAAGTCAATTGAATACATTTAATCTGCTCGCATACAAATCAGCCGATTTTGACCGGCGATAGTGAGCGGTGATTAGGCAGCATATTCCGCGATTTTAGTCCATCCAGAATCTTCTGATGAATCCCGCCAAACGATCCATTCGACATGACGACAATTACGTCTCCAGATTGCAAAAGGGGGAGAAGATACTGCGTAATGTCATCTGCGCTGCTTCCGAGCTCCGTTGGAATGCCTAACGACCGTAGCCCTGAAACGACTCGGGCTGGCTCCAGCCGTTCCGCCTCTGGAATTTTATCTTTTCGATAAACATCCGCTAGTACCACATGGTCCGCAAGAGCGAGCGCTTGCACTAATTCCTTTTCGAAAATATTCCGGCGCAGTGTATTGGACCGCGGCTCCAGCAAAGCCCATATGCGGCTTGAAGGGAATCGCTTTCGGGCAGCGCGCAGGGTCTCACGTACCGCCGTTGGGTGATGGGCAAAATCGTCGA
>Ga0156170_1077_pt3 | contig 11517 bp, 12 predicted proteins | sample RifCSPlowO2_12_FD_107823 | JGI IMG/M metagenome (GOLD analysis project Ga0156170, IMG submission 107823) | Acidobacteria bacterium RIFCSPLOWO2_12_FULL_54_10
CATTTCCTGCAATTTCGCAGGCGGAAAGAGGTCCCCATCCTGAAGGGCTTGCAGAATAGCCTGTCGCAATTGATCTAATGAATTTTCATTGCCGTATTCGGAAGAATATATGTCGGACGGAAAGCCGCTTTGAAGAAAATAATCAGCTAGCCTGCCGAGCAGGTTCTCCATATCCAAGGAGTCCAGCAAATCGCCTTGATATTTTTTGTAGTTAATAAATTTCATAAGCAACGCCAGGAACGAAATCCGCCACCAAAGCCTTAATTGTAAGAGCGCTTTGAAGCGGGACGATATTCATCGCGAAGAGGTGTTGAAGGCTTTTTGGTTTCCTCTGACATGAATCCAAGTTCCTCGGAGCGAGTAATCCGCTTATGGGCATGTAATCCCTCCAGGATAAATTCTCCTGCTGAAGCCAGAATACCCGGAGAATCCTTCGCTTTCACACCGAGGACAGCGACTTTTTCGAGCAACCCTTGAATCTTTTTCAGCCCCGTCAAAACTTCTGCATCGGATGCCATTTCTGGCAGCTTTAGCGCGCCGCCTAGCTCAAACCACTTCACAATGGATTCGAGATCAATTCCTTCATAATATTTCTGGAAAATCTTGCCGACAGCAGCACGGATCAGATCACGAGCAACGCTATCAGCACCTTTAAGTTCACCCTCGTACTCCAACTCGAATTTGCCAGTAATGGCAGGCAAAGCAGCATACACATCGACTATTCGCGGCACGACATCCTGTGAGCGATTGCTGACGGAGCGGCGTTCAGCGTTGGAAACAACTATTTCCATGCAACTGACCGGCATGCGCTGGCTGACGCCTGATCGCTTATCTATTTTCTTGTCGGAACGCGCAAGAAATGCGATTTCCTCCACAATATCGTAAATAAAATCCGGAATCGCAATGCGCGTATGACGGGCCAGCCACGCTTCCTGTCGAGTGATCGAAACTCCCTCTTGCTTGGTCAGCGGATAATGGGTGCGAATTTCCGAGCCGATGCGGTCCTTCAGCGGCGTGATGATCTTTCCTCGCGCTGTGTAGTCTTCTGGATTGGCGGTGAATACCAGCACGACATCCAGCGGCAGACGGATGGGATAGCCTTTAATCTGCACATCACCCTCCTGCATGATGTTGAACAAACCCACCTGAATTTTCCCAGCAAGATCAGGAAGCTCGTTGATGGCGAAGATGCCGCGGTGCGCCCTCGGCAACAAGCCATAATGAATCGTTAGCTCATCGGAAAGCTGATGACCACCGCGCGCGGCCTTGATGGGATCAATGTCGCCAATCATGTCGGCAATGGTTACGTCTGGTGTAGCCAGCTTTTCGACATAGCGAAATTTGCGGTTTAGAAAAGCCACGGGAGTAGCATCGCCCAGTTTTTCTATTTGCAAACGGCATGAGCGACAGATCGGCGCATAAGGATTATCGTTGATTTCACAGCCTGCCACGACGGGGATTTCTTCATCCAGCAAATCTGCGATAGAGCGGAGCAGCCGGCTTTTAGCCTGTCCCCGTAACCCAAGAAGAATGAAATTTTGCTTCGATAAAATTGCATTAACCACCTGTGGAATCACTGTGTCGTCATAACCGATGATTCCCTGGAACAACGGACCGCCCTTTTTTAACCGATCTAAAAGGTTTTCCCGCAACTCATCCTTTACCGAGCGCTCTTTCCATTTGCTTTCTGGGTAAGCGCTGCGGCGCAATTCACCTAAAGTGGTTGGTTTACTATTGGTCATGCGAGCACCGCCTAAGAGAACAGATTGATTTGTTAGATGATTATAGCAAATCCGAAGATTTTCATTTTCCCAGAAAGGAAACAAGGATAGGAAGAATTGTTACAACTGGGCTAGAGCTGCTTCGAGTTCGCTTTGGGCATGCTGATTACCTAAACGAGAAGTCACCTCGATACCTTTCCTGAAAATACTTTTCGCCTGTTCAGTCTGGCCGGTTTTGATGAATATCTGCCCCGCTTGATAATAGGCGGCTGCGTAATCGGGATTGACGTTGAGAAGAGTATGGAAATTTTCTAGCGCCAAATCGTATTCATCCCTTCCCGCGTACTCCATTGCCAACCCATAGCGGGCAAAGGAATCGTTGGGTTTGCGGGCTACCATTTGTTGCAAAATTTCCAGCCGTTGATTTTCCAAAGAATTAACTCCACTGTATAAATTATATATTGATACTATGGCGGCCTAACGTGTGACAACTCTAAACAATAAATCGCTCACAAAATTGAGTTATTCTTTATAACTAACGATATTCATACCTAATCGGCGAGGTGATCATGACCAAGGCTAAATCGATTCCCCAGAGACCTGTGAAGGATTCTCAGTCAGAAATCACACAAGTCGTGCTGCCAAACGACGCTAATCCTTTAGGGAGCGTTCTGGGCGGCACCGTGATGCACTTGGTGGATATGGTGGCTGCTATCGCTGCGCAACGCCACTGTGGCCGTCATGTGGTGACGGCTTCCGTCGATCACATGGACTTTCGCTGCCCAATCCGGGTCGGAGAAATTATTATTCTGAAGTCCTCGGTCAACCGCGTGTTTCGCTGCTCAATGGAGGTAGGGGTAAAGGTGTACCGCGAAGTCAGTTTCACGCACCAGCGCGAGCATACAAGTTCTGCGTATCTCACATTCGTGGCCATGGATGAAAACTTAAGGCCAACCCCTGCTATACAAGTGGTGCCTGAATCCGCGGACGAGAAGCGGCGTTATATAGAGGCAGGAAATCGCCGAAGGTGGCGGATGTCCATACTTTCGCCTCGTCCTGCTACTTCCGATAATGAATAATTTCGAGAATAAATAAGCACGCCATTTACAGCGCAATTACTTGAAGATTTCCCCAAATCCCAAGCACATAAAGGATTGCGCCAACGAACTACGAAGCAACATCCCCTTCGTCATTTTCTTTATACAGATACTTGATACAGGGCTTATAGAGCAGTAGATTGGGTCCATTCTGGCGATGGACTTTGATACAAGTCTTATCGTACCACTCGATGATTCCCTTGATTTGCTCACCGTCCTGGAGCACGATGACCATGGGAGTTTTCGCCTGCATCTGTTTGACGTAGTAGAAGTTCTCAGCGTTCGTTTGCTCCGGCGGTGCTGGCTTTTTCCGTAGCTTTGACGGATTTTGATCTTTCAATTCCGTCAGAGACGGGCGAATCAGTTTGCGGTTCATTCTGTTCTCCGGCAATTGCGGTCGCTCGCGCCGTGTCGGTTGCCTGAATGGATATTCCAATGTGTCACGCTCGCTCATGTCTGTCTTTTCCCTGAATGTAAATTCCGACTTTCTTTTATTTAAAGAATATAAGCAAAATCGCCGCAGGATTCAATCCAGTCGGTCGAATTTCCGCCTGCGACTTCAGGAGTTTTTCAACTCCAGAGTCTCAGACATCCGGCGCTGTGGCGCTAAGCTGATCGCGAAAGCTTCCAGGGAAATCTGAATTGGAATATTCCGCCGCAGATTCCTTTCCACTTGATTCAGCGCAGCTGCTGCCCGTTTCACTCCATCTACCCCGATGATTTGGGCTAGCTTCAGCAACTGCTTTGGGCTATCAGAGTTCCGTAGCGGCTCCCCGTCGGATCTCGCCTCAAGATGCAGGATATCTTGCAACAAACTATATAAGACCGACAATAAATTTTCAAGTCCTTCTTTTTCCCCAGCGATTTTACGCACCTCAGTAAAAAGAAGAGAAAAATTATTCGCAGCGGCGCCTGCTTCCAGAATCGTCATTAAAGAATCCCGTAACCGCAGATGGCTCTCAAGATCCAGTCGCAAGGCCCGGCCCGGACATCCCCTGGCCAGAGATGCGCGAAGAAGCTGGTCCTTTGCGCTTTCCTTTGGCCCCGACTTCTCCAGGATAGCCATTATTTGCTCACGGGTGAGTTCTGACAGAGCAAATGAAACACACCTGGAACGGATCGTTGGCAACAAGGAAGCGTCGTTTGATGTCGTCAGCAGCAGCAGGACGTGCGATGGAGGTTCTTCCAGTGACTTGAGCAATGAATTGGCGGCCGCTGAATCCATCCTCTCCACGTCTGGGAGAATAAATATTTTCTTGTCTCCAGCAGAAGGCAGAAAGGTCAAAGCCTGTTTCAGATAGCGGGCCTGCTCGATTTGGAATAATCTCAATGGACCGTTCGGCGGGAGCAATACAACATCCGGATGGTTCTGAATGACCAGCGGCATTTCGCGGGGTTTTCGTGTGGCGGATTCACGCTCCTGTTCGGCTATTTGCGTAACAGCGATGCGGTCATCTGCCATACCGATGAGCCGGCAATTGCGGCACGATGCGCAAAAATCGTGCTCCCGATCCTGGCAATGAACGGACTTGGCTAACATCTGCGCTAATGTGTATTTTCCTATGCCCGCTGGACCAGATAATAAAATAGCGTGGGGCAGCCGATTCCGGGCCATCATCGCTATTAAAAGATCAACCGTGCTGCGATTTCCATAATAGTCATCAAATGGCATTGCTGGTCCTTGGCCGCTGATTCTCCAGAAATGCATCGATACATTGGTTGATCCTGTTGTGCACCTCCTCGATGCTTCCCTGCCCATCAATAACACTGATGCGTTGCGGTTCTCGGCGCGAAATCTTCAAATAACCTTCCCGAACTCGGCTGAAAAATTCCAAGCCTTCGATCTCAAAACGAGTGGGGCATTCCTCAGTGGAGCGGTTTCTGTCAACCGTTCTTTTGGCAGCCAACGCGGGAGGAATATCAAGAACGAGCGTTAAATCCGGACGCAATCCCTGGCTGAGCGTATTTTCCAGATCTGCGATTACCTTCAACGATATACCTCTCCCATACCCTTGATAAGCGAAGGTAGAGTCTGTGAACCGGTCGCAGAGTATTACATAGCCGCTGTTGAGCGCTGGCAGGATGATTTCAGATATATGTTGCGCTCGTGCCGCAAACATCAGCGCAAGCTCTGCCAGAGGTGATAATTCAGCAGCTCCAGAGTGAAGCACAAGCTCACGGATGGCTTGACCGACTTTAGTGCCTCCAGGTTCCAGAGTTGAGACCACATTGTAACCACTCTGTCGCAACCGAGCTGCTGCCAGCGCCATTTGTGTGCTCTTGCCGCAGCCGTCCACACCTTCAAACGAAATCAGTTTTCCAGAATATGGCATTGATTTCTAATAACAGTCTTTGAATGGACTCATCTACTCAAGCAATATGACAGGTAGAATAACACCGTTGGGCCTTCTGTGCTACGTCACTGTTGAATGGTAAAATAATGACATCTAACATAATGTCTGACGGCACACCAATACAGGCAAATCTACAAAAAGTAATGAATCTAATTGCCTCATCGGCTGCACAGTCGGGCCGCGACCCTTCCAGCATCCGGCTGATCGCTGTATCAAAAACATTTCCAGTGGGCATGATTCGAGAGGCCTATGACGCTGGCGTTCGGGATTTTGGTGAAAATCGCGTGCAAGAATTTATGGAGAAATTGCCTGATCTTAAACTTCCGGGAGCGCGTTTTCACATGATTGGGCGCTTGCAATCAAACAAGGTCCGGCAGGCAATTGCCTTTGACTGGATTCATACAGTAGACAGCGAACGACTCGCAGCGCGGCTCCAGCAAGCCGCAGGAGAGGTCAATAAATCTATTTCCGTGCTAATAGAAGTGAAGCTGAGCCAGGAAGAAAGCAAGACCGGCGTTGAAGCAAGCAAAGTTCCCGATCTAGCGCGGTCAATTGCAAAATTGGATCGGTTGGAACTGCACGGCTTGATGGGAATCCCTCCTTACACTTCCGATCCTGAAGGAGCTCGCCATTTTTTCCGGCGATTGCGTGAGTTGAGGGATAGTATTCAGAACTCCGGTTTTGATGAAGCACGCGAACTTTCCATGGGTATGAGCCATGATTTCCAAGTGGCAATCGAAGAAGGCGCTACCATGGTTCGGATCGGAAGCGCTATTTTCGGGAAAAGATCTTACACGGAAGAATAGCCCAATAACATGACGATTCTAGTCCATGTACAACCGCGAGCAAAGCAAACCAAGATTGTTATGGATTCCAGCGGTGGATGGAAACTATATTTAACCGCCCCGCCCGTGGATGGAAAGGCGAATGAAGCCTGCATCCACTTTTTGGCGAAAGAGTTACATATTCCCCGTTCAAAAGTCCGCCTGATTTCCGGAATCAAGTCGCGCAAAAAAGTTTTTGCAATCGATGGAATCACCGACCAAGAATTCCGGCGCTTGCTGGGATGAGTATTAAAATGCACCTGGATCATATACAAACGCGATCCCATCGCTTACCGAAGGTGAGATGGTTCATTAAATGATGCTAATATGAACGATTCGGCGACTCATGATGATTGTGAGATCAGATCTCTCAAATATATGACTTCTAAAACAGCACCGCCGGTTGATTTCGCAAAAATCCAGCAGCATGCAGTCATTTTATTGGCTGCCTGGATGATTCCTGGCGGTGGACACTTCTGGCTACGGAAATGGGGACGAGGCGCTTTGTTGTGCGGTTCATTGAGTGTTCTGTTCCTATCCGGAGTCGTTATGCACGGGCGATTTTTTTCATTTCTTACTGCGGGAATGATCGAGACGGTTGGATTTCTTGGGAACCTATGTGCGGGGTTTCTCTTTTTAGCTGCCAGACTCCTGGGTTACAATCCCCTGGCTGCGGCTTCTCCGGTCGCTGATTTTGGAACAAAATTTCTGCTCATCGCGGGCTTGCTGAATATCCTCTGTATCCTCGACGCTTTCGATATTGCAGTCGGCGAAAAGGATTAGGGTCCAATTGATCGTGACGAATTAACACAAAATGACTTCACACTTATCAGCTGCGTTAATGTTATCACTTGTTATTTCGGTGGTGTTTGCAGTCACCAGCCGCGACACGGACAGGGAGCGCGTTAAATACGGGCTTTGGGTCTTTGGTATTTTCTTGCTGATAACCATCGGCGGCTCATGGTTGATGCATCTGCTACGCCCCTGATTTCTTTCCCTGCAATTTCAATCACGGCATAGAAAAGAAAACCCGGGAGTTTGCCCGGGCATAATGAGTTTGATAACTGGAAAGGTTATTCGAAGTTGTAAACTTCGACATGCAATGAGGGGTCATTGCGCACCAGCACGTTCTTGCCCGTCAAATCCTCAATATCAGGCAGAATTGTATTGTCTCGGGCTTTCAGCGCCTTCCCCACTTCCGGATTCACACGCAACGTAATTTGCTTTCCTTCAATCTGGCCGGCCATCTTGCGAGCCTCGGAAAGAATCTCGCAACACACTGTGTTAACTGACTTGACGAGCCCTGATCCGCTGCAATAGGGGCAACTGTCACCCAGCGTGCGCTCCAGTGACTGCCGGACCCTCTTGCGCGTAATGGCTACGAGACCGAATTCGTTGAAGCCTAGTGTTTTCGATGGCGCACGGTCTGACCGCAATGTATCTTCTAAAGCCGATAAGACCTTTTGGCGATTTCTCCTCTCATCCATGTCGATGAAGTCAATAACAATAATTCCGCCCAAATCCCGCAAGCGGATTTGCCTTACAATTTCCTGAATGGCATCGATATTGGTTTTCACAATCGTATCTTCCAGACGATTGGATTTACCAACGAATTTCCCGGTATTCACATCAATGGCCACGAGCGCCTCGGTCTGATTGATTACGATGTAGCCTCCGGATTTCAGCCATACCTTCGGCTTGAGAGCCTTGTTAATTTCTTCCTGGATTCCCATCGCTTCATACAGCGGCGCATCTTTAGTGTACAGCTTCACGCGTCCAACCAGCGAGGGCTGAAAACGGCTGATCCACTCCACGATTTTTTCATACTCTTGTTCGTTATCCACCCAAACAGTAGTGTATTCATCTGAAAGTTGATCACGCAACGTTCGTTCGATCAAATCCAAATCATTATGAAGGCGGGAAGGCGCTTTCTTTTTTTCCGCTTGTCCGCGAATTTCTCCCCACAATTTTGAAAGGAAGAAAACATCCTGGCGGAAATCGGCTTCGCTGCATCCTTCACCCGCTGTGCGAACAATAAATCCTCCTGGCAGTCCTTCGGTTAGCTCTTTTAGCATTCGCTTCAATCTCTGCCGCTCCTGGTCAGTGGCGATTTTATGAGAAATCCCAATATGATTCACGGTGGGCATGTAGACAAGAAACCGGCCCGGCAAAGCTATGTGAGAAGTGATTCTGGCGCCTTTTTTCCCCAGAGGTTCCTTAGCCACCTGGACAATAATTTCCTGTCCTTCTTTAAGAAGATCGGCGATCAAAGGCCTCGGTATGCTCGGTTCTTTCGGTTTAGCCACACTGCCCGTCTTCTGGGCTCGTGCTTCCCGCCGAGCTTGCCATTGAGACTTTCTATTAAACCGAGGATTCCGGGCCTTTTCCCGGACGGATGCTTCCTGTGGCATCGCAGTTTCAGTCGGTACAGATTGCTGCAAATCGGTCGGCGGTTGCAACCCATCGCCCAACTCAGCAAGTTGTTCCATTTCTTGAAATTCTACTGGTTCAGACTCGGCCCCTGCGAACTCTTGCACCGGCTCGTCCGTTGGAAGCGCGACATCCCCACTGACAATTTGATCTTCATCCCCTACAAACTTCGATGGCAGATCCAGGAGTTCATTTTCGTCAGACCACTGACTAGAAGGTGCTGCATCCTCGATCAATTCCCGTGAGGAAGAAACGAAAGCTGCTTCGCTTGGGATATCCTGATTTTCATCATCATCGAAGGTATCCAGAGTCTCATTTAAGCTAACAGCAGATAGCTGGTCAGGAGAGTCATCACTGCGTAGTTCGTGTTCGGAAATTTCTGGTGAAACAGTTAGGTTGCTATTTGCCGAAGATTCCGTTCCCATCACCGAATCAACTTTGACATCTAGGGAATCTTGGTAAGATTCAGTCTCGCTACTGATAAATTGCTGATTTTCATCAGCAATTGCGCGGTCAGATGACTGCGTATCTTTATCTCTGTACTTAGCCAGGGATTCACCCGGAAGAATAATAGGCGCGGATGTTACAGGCTGTTCCTCTACGACTGGCTGCTCCGGAGATCTTTTCGCATATTTTGAATCCGGGAAGCCGCGGCGGCGAGAGCGCCCGCGTCGTGGCCTTCCTCCGTGACGATTAGATGGATGTTCTTGTCGTCGCGGTCTCTCTTCCTGAGGTCTCGGCGTCGGCATGGGCGGAATAGTTTCGGAAACGGCGGGAGAAACAGGCACTTCCTGAACAGCCACGGAAGGAATCGGTTGAAGAGTTGCTGGCAAGGAGCGAAGCTCCTCCCGGGCTACCTTATCCTCTATCACCGATACAATTTTCTCGTATTCCTCATTGTCTTCAAAAAAGTCGGATACATAGAGGAAAGCATCACGCTCCAGGCCAATATCAACAAAAGCCGATTGCATTCCCGGCAGCACACGCGTGACTCTACCCTTATAAATACCCCCAGCGCTGTTCGATTCTCGTTCTCTTTCGTACCAAACCTCGACTAATTGATTGTCCTCCAAAATAGCCACTTTTCTCTCGTGGCTGGAGCACGAAATGATCATTTCTTTTTCCATGAATTACTCCTAGGGCAGAAGAACAGCCTGGCTAGGTCCGCGATAATAGGTTTTGAAAAGGGGTATGAGAAATCAGGGTCGATTAGCAAGTTCTCCGAAGAACGGTTCCGAATTTAATAACCTGAACTTGCTATAACTGTTTCCGGCGGAAATTGACCGATCTAAACAGAGGCGACGCCGTTAATGCAATTACGGTGTTTCACAATGCGCTCTGTAACTATCATTTATCGAATCAAACCGCCTATACAAAGAGTCCTGGTTAATTACCAAGGACCCTGCCTGAAAAATCTCAAATATCTCCCCCGCCTTACGCATGCTGAATTTAAGGGAGATAACACTCCTTTTCAAACCAGCGGGTGTCTGTGCCATCAGCAACCATCACCGCCAGGCATCCTGCCAAACCTTTCTGCTAAATTTTTGAGCGGGTTGATTCCACCAAACCCGCCAATACTACATCCGGCCCGCTAGGCCGATCCGAACTCCGCATTCCAGCACGGCAATCCGCGGATACCGCGACTAATACTGGTCATGCGAAATCCTTTTAAACTCATCACGTTTCCATCCAAGCTCAAATCAAAACCAGTTGGCCGACCCGGTCGACTCAATTCACAAACCGCCGCATCTTAACGCTGTTCACCAGCCCTAACGATAATAAAACAGATAAGGCGGAAGAACCGCCGTAACTCATCAGCGGCAGCGGAATTCCCGTGACCGGAAGGTGTCCCACGACCATTCCTACATTCACCATAAATTGAAAAAGCAAAACTCCAACAAAACCAAGAATCAAAAACATTCCTCCGGTATCCGGCGCCATCTGCGCATTTTGAACCAAGCGGATAATCAGGAAGAAATAAAGCATCAAACAGAACAAAACTCCGAGGAAACCATGTTCCTCGGCAAAAGCAGCAAAGATAAAATCCGTATGCGGAACCGGGAGAAAGCTGAGCTGAGTCTGAGTACCTTGCGCCATGCCCTTTCCCCAAAGCTGACCAGAGCCAACAGCGATTTTAGATTGCAGAACCTGGTAGCCGGATCTTTGCGGATCCTGCTGCGGGTTAAGAAACGTCGCGATGCGTTCTTTCTGGTAAGGCTTCATATATTGCCACGCAATGGGCATAGCAAGAATGCCCGCTAAAAACATAAACGCGAAATAGCGGAGCTTTAAACCAGCCACAAAGAGCACAATCATTACGATGGGCACAAATGTTAAAGCTGTTCCCAAGTCCGGTTGTACGGCAATCAAAAACGCAGGAATACCCGCAACCGCACCGACTTTTGCCACGTCGGGCCAGCTAAGGTTCCCTTCTTGGGGGCCATTAAAAAAACGAGCCAATAGCAAAATAACCGCCAGCTTGGCGAATTCGGAGATTTGCATCGTAAAACTACCAATCCGAATCCAACGGCGTGCGCCCATAACTTCTGTACCAAACAACAAAGTACATGCCAGCACCAACAGAACGGCAAAATAAACCCACGGCGAGAAATTCAATAATTGCCTATAGTCAAACCACGACATCAGAAAAAACCCAACCAAACCCAGCAAGATCCAGAATAATTGCTTATGATGCGCACCTGCAAACCTGGTATCTGCCGTAGTGCTGTAAATTTGCAGCACTCCCAGTGCCGCTATTACGAGGACGACCCCTAGCATCAGCCAGTCGAAGTCTCTAAGAGAAACATGTCTTCCGCTAACGGCCATCAGAAAAACTAACCTCCCTGCAATGCGGGCCTGGCTACGATCTGCTCACTTGAATCATCTGACTTACGTGCTATCTGCGGCAAACTACCTGCCTTTTTACTGAAATACGCTTTAATGATTTCCTTAGCCAGGGGCGCAGCAAGAGCACCGTGCTCGCCTCCCTGATAGAGCACTGTGACCGCGATTTCTGGGTTTCTTCTAGGCGCTACACCGACAAACCAAGCTGTATCCCTGAGGTTATCCGATCCCTGATTCGCGCGCGCGG
>Ga0156170_1074_pt1 | contig 11512 bp, 4 predicted proteins | sample RifCSPlowO2_12_FD_107823 | JGI IMG/M metagenome (GOLD analysis project Ga0156170, IMG submission 107823) | Acidobacteria bacterium RIFCSPLOWO2_12_FULL_54_10
GACAATTTTCCCGTTGTAGAGGATGGTATCGGGGGCCTGCTGCTGCGCCTGCAGCAGGCCGCTGCCCCAACACAACCCTCCGATTACCAATAAAGCAGTTATCAAATTCCTCGTCATCAAAATCACCTCGTCATAAGTTAAGTTTACCAATTGGCTGAATTGCCGCCCAGTTCCACCTGTGCGCCAGCGGGTGGCAAGCCGGTCTCGCGAGCTAAAGAAGGAACCAGATGCTCGATCTTTCCGCCGACCATGGTCATCAAAACCCGAATCGAGCGCATCTCTTCTATGGGAACCGTCAGGTAGTCCTTATCCAACACGACCAGATCGGCCCATTTGCCAAGCTCCAGCGAACCCAGTTCCTTCTCCTTCTTGCCGGCATAGGCCCCGAACAATGTTGTCACCTTCAGTTGCGACTGTCGATCAATGACCGTCGCTGGAGAATACACCGTGCCATTGTGGTCCTTGTGGGTCAGAGCAGAATAGAAAATGTCGAAGAAAGTCAGATCCGTGTATTCGATGGGCCGGTCGTTTTCTAAATTGTTCATCACGCCGGCGGCAAACAATGCTTTGCGGGGAACCACCTGCGATATGCCCCGCTCGCCATAGACGGCCATCACATTGCGGGCGCCTCCGTCATACCAGGTGATGTCCCAGCCGCTGGCCATCATGCCCAGATTTTTATAGCGAGCAATTTGATCGCCCCGAGGGTACATGGCCATGTGGTTGCTGATATGGCGCTTCTCGCGAATCTCTTCCGGGGTCATGCCCGCGTCCTTGCTGGCCTTCTCGATGACATCGAGCATGATATCTATTTCTTTGTCGCCGATCATGTGATTACCCGACATCCTTCCGCCTGCCTTGACAAATTCGTATAAAGCCCTAGTAACAGCCTCGAGGCTATATGTCATATCCGAACAGGAGCGCTCATTGTTTTCGCGACCAGCAGCTGTTGGTGGTAGAACACTGCAGCCACCGCCATGTTCCGGATCAATCCCATCCAGCCAGAAATGATCAGACCCAGAATCCAGCAGAGCCACAATAGCATTCGTGAAGTAAGAATCCACAAAAAAGTCGTTCCGAAAGGGCCAGAACCAACTCCAGGCAAAGCGCATGGCCATCTGATTACGCTTATCCAACTTGCTGTAAGCGCGAATCGTCGTCGGTGCGTACAAGGCCGTACCGTTCAACGTCTGCCCATACCCGGTATACCAGGACAGGCCCAGACGGAAGACCTCCGTTATTTGGTCCTCAGTAAATATCACACCCGGTTCAACATACCGATAGCCATTGCCCGTATAGAAAGGTCTATCGGTCGCACCGGGAGGAAAATTCTTGAGGGCCTCTCCGAAGAATTTGTCTACTTCCTCGATGCCTTTTTGGTTCAGAATCGAACCCGTAAATCCCCAGCGCACTTGCACCGGGTTATTGGGAGCAGCCAGGTCCAGCATCTGCTTGTTAATTTGCCTCCCTGAATACCCGGAAATTGCGTCTCTCCAATCCGGGTTATAGTCTTTTCCGTACAGAAGGACAATCCGAATCCACTTCCCCGGGGTGGGTTTGGCCTTTTGGGCTGCTTCTTCCAGCACTCGGGGGAATTGCCTCAGTACCTCATCGGGCGAAACATTTATATACCGCGCAATGTGCTGATCGTCGCTGATTACTTTTCTGACGATTTTTTCATTCAGTGTGTTCCAATCCTGGGGGTGGTCGTGGGTCACGATAAAGCCAGGAAGGACGGTTCGGCCTTTCAGGTCAATTGATTTTGTGTTGGCCCCGGCCAGGCGGCGCACGTTTGCATCAGTGCCGACCGCGAGAACCTTGCCCTCCCGAATGGCCAGAGCTTGGGCAATGGTCCCGATCTTCTCGTTCACTTCGTGATTATCCACCGTGACAATTTTGCCGTTGAAGAGGATGGTATCGGGAGCTTGTTGTTGAGACCAAGCCAACCCGCTTCCCCACAACATTCCGACGACTGCCATCAAACCAAGCACCATTCCTTTTTTCATGCGCATGTTCCTCCTGAAATCAAATGATCTTTTTTGGCGCTGCATAGAAACAACTACATTCTATCACCGACAATCTCCTTGTCGGTCTCCTCATTTATATATGCAAAGATGACGAAGAAATGGCTGCATCCCCACAGCCGTATGCGGCTGTGGGGATGCGGATAAAAGTGGTTAGAAGGTAATCTTCAGAGCAAGCTGCACTTGCCTCATGCTGGTAGCCAGCGAAGTGATTCTTCCAGCGGTCGCACTATAAGCGCCTGCCGCAGTCCGAAACGTATTGGCGTTGGGAGCGCCAAAATTCGGATGGTTGAAGAGGTTGAAAAACTCCGCCCGAAATTCCAGATTTTTTCCCTCGCCGATACGGTTGTCCTTGGACATGGAGAGGTTAAATTGTTTGACACTGGGCTTGATGATCGTATTTCGAGCCAAGTTGCCGAAAAATCCGACCGGCTGCAACACGAAATTCGTGTAATCGAAATAAGCTTTTGCAGGATCGGATGAATTCGGATTCCAATCCTCATTCACTGGATTGTTATTCCCGCCTGCCTTCAGATCCGGCCTTTGGTCACATTCCGCCAGACAGCCGGAACGCCCGGAAAGCCCAGCCGTACTACCACCAGTAAGACCGACAGTGACAGGCTGGCCGGTTCGGAAATTGGTGGTGCCGCTTAGGTTCCAGCCGCCCAGCAGGCGATCCGCCCAGCCTGGCCACTGGCTGCCAAATTGCCGCTCAGCGCCAAATGGCAGCTCGTAGCCGTAAGAAATAGTGAAATTGTGTTTGACGTGCAAACTAGAGAGACCTTTCTCTCCTTCCGGGTCATAATAATTAGCAGTTCTAAAGCTGGAACCGCCGCCGCTGTTCTCTGCTCCCTTGGTCCCGCCCTGGCCGCCGCCAGAATCAATGTTTTTGGCTAACGTGTAGGAAGCATTGAAGCGAAGCCCATGGCTTAACCGCTTATCAACGACCAGTTGGCCGGAATGATACTGCTGATTCGAACTCGGGTTGATATACCGGAAAGAATTGAAATTCGGATTAACATTCGGCGCGCCTGTAGGGGTGAAATGCCGGCCGTCTTTTATGATCGTCTGCGGCTGGTTGGCATTCGCCGCCATCCAAATGCCAATGCCCCGCGTGGCTACGTAGTTTGCTTTGACCACCAGGGACTCGCTCAACTGCGCTTCAGCGGAAAATGTCCACTGCATGGTGTAGGGCAACTTGACTTCATTTGCCATTATGCTTGGGCTAGTATTTTTCTCTAAATTTGCCCGTTCAATGGGGGTGAGGTTTTCAAATGGGAAAGGATAGCGTAGCGGAAGACCGCCGGGGAATAACGGTGAATTGGCAGCGATGGGCTGCCAAATATAGGTTTTTTGATAGGGGGGAGCATCATTCGCTATTTGGTAGATGTAGAGCAGGGGCATGTCCTTGAAAACCCCAAACCCTCCACGGAATACCAGCTTTGGTCCAAAGGGGGTCCAAGCCAAGCCGAATCTCGGGGAAAATCCCTTGAAACTATCGCGGATCGTGAAGAAGGGGTCGTCTTTTGACAGCAAAGTGAAATCCTTATCCGTGAAAAGGTTTTTCACTTGCGCCAGCTTCCCGTTCACTTCTCTGGGTGAACTGATCCCCTCCCAGCGGACACCGATATTGAGCGTTAGATTCGACATCGCCCGGAAATCGTCCTGGAAGTAAATTGCCCCATAAGTTTGCCTGAAACCGCGACGTGAATCCGTCATTCCGAACTTCCCAGACGGATCCAAGGAAACGGATTGTTGCTGTTGGAAAGGTACGTTTTGGAGGAAACGCTCAATATTATTGTAGTTCATCCTTCCATATGCAAAAGGCTCGTTCTCTATGTTCATGCGATAGCGTTTGAGATCCGCGCCTAATATCAGAGTATGGGGTCCTTGCGTCAGATTGACCGTGTCCTCTGCATCGAACGTGTTGTCAACAAAAAGCGCAGTGCCAACGCCCGGACCCAGGCTCATGCTCGGGATGGCAAAATTCCCAAGACCGCCGCCTTTAACAAGCTCAAGGCGAGGATCCAAGCTGGACGGCAGGGGGAAATGTCCCGATTCTGTATCCAAATTCGAATAGGTATTAAACGCTTTGTCATTTCGACGAGTGAAAGAGAGCCGCGCAATATTCAGTAACGTAGGACTGAAAATGTGCGTCTCTGAAATCCCCGCCACAATGTAGCCACCGTTCTCTAGGTGTTGGTAGCCACCCGGCAGGAGTTGTGGTTGATCATTCGTGCTAAAGCTCTGGTCCTGAGTATAGCGGCCAAAGAAACTGTCGTTTTGCGAGATTTGATAATCAAATCGCCCGATGCCGTAGTTTTCACTGGCGTTAAAGGGCGTCACATTGAAGAAATCACTCACACCTCCAGAGAGATAATAATCACAGGAAGTTGGACCGCAAACACTAGGCAAATCATTGAGCTTCAAAAGGGGCACGATGTCTGGACGCACACCACCTGCAATCGGCGTCAAGACGCGTTGCGCCAAGGTACACTTGGACAACCCGCCAGAGCAGCTTGTGACTTGACCGAGCCGCGTTTCCGGAGTGATCCGAGTGGAGACGCTGGGATCGCCCTGCGCTTGCCGTATCCCTTCATAGTTCACGAAGAAAAACGTGCGGTCTTTCTGCAACGGCCCGCCGATGGAACCGCCAAACTGATTCCTCTTCAACGGGGCGTCGGCCAGTCTTGAGTCCAGGAACCAATCTCGAGCATTCATATTTTCATTCTTGAGGAATTCGAACAAGGAGCCGTGGAAGTCATTGGCGCCCGACTGGGTGACGGCATTGACCACGCCTCCCGAAGCGCGGCCAAACTGCGCCCCGAAGTTGCTCTGCAACAGCGTGAATTCCCGGATGGCTTCCACGCCCAACTGCTGCCCCAGGACGCTATTCACGGGCATTCCTTCCGAGGGCGTAGAAAGCTCCATGCCATCGAGCAGATAGGTGGACTGAGAAGGCCGCGTTCCGCTGATGGAGCGCCGCGCATTGCCTCCCCCACCACTGAAAACTCCACCGGAACCGGGCGAGAAACCGAGATCGGTGACTACGCCCGGCTGGATGGCGGTGAGATCAGCAAAGCTGCGGCCATTCAGGGGTAAATCCCGCATGGTTTTTTCGTCCACCAAGCTCGACACCGTTGAATTGGTAGTCTCAATCAGCGGAGCCTCTCCGGTGACCGTAATCCGTTCCGCCACGGCGCCCACTTGCAGCGCGAAATCCACCTGCGCTTCCCGACCGACCGTCAAGGTCACGCCACTGCGGACGGTGGTTTGAAAACCGGCGGCCTCCGCCGTCACTTCATAATTCCCTAAGCCCAGTTGCGGCGCTCGGAACCTGCCGGCTTCATCCGACGAGGACGTCCTGGTAATGCCCGTCTCGACGTTGCGAACCGTTATGTTCGCGCCTGGGATCACCGCGCCGGAAGCATCGCTTACGGTCCCGGAGATGGTCCCGGTAGTTACCTGGGCAAAAACTATTCCACCAAAGAACAGCATGCACACCGCTAAGCTCAAAAGGTTCGTCCGAAAACGCATGGTAAGACCCTCCTAACTTCTAAATACCTTGAAGAAAAGAAATCCACTTCTTTACTGCCAAGGTTTGACCGTAACTTCGTTTGCCATTTCCCCTTGCGGTGAGGAATTCCAGCCCATAAAGACGCTGATCGGTGCTAATAGATCGGATGCAGCTTCGGAAAAGCATAGGTACAGTTATAATGACTGCGAGAAGGAATGGAACTTGTTGTCGCATAGGTACAACGCACCGCACCGCTAAGTTGATTTCGTTATACTTCTAACCCCGCTCCAAGTCAAGTCAATTCTGTCTTGTGTGTCCTTAGCACATGAATTGTCCGGTGTCGTTAACACATGAAGTGACCGCAATCGAGCGGCGGTTGTGTAGAGCTTTTTGCGAAGATGGTTCTTTATGCGCCCCCACTTTAGCGTTAAATTCCTCAAGCAAGGGAGATTGCACGGGAAAGAGAACCTATCTTCATTAATATCAATTAGTTGCCGAGCTGTCCTGGGCCGTCTATTTGGCATGCGCCGTGCGAAGAATGTCAAACAAAGGGGACCGGCCCGGGAACAAAGGACAGGTGTAGGTACCCCAGCTATTATCGCTGCCTGAGCCGTTTGCTCCTCTTGGGGACTCCCGGAACGAGAGGTGAAATCATGGTTCATAACATTGCGATCACTCACATAAGAAAATTACTTTGTTGTTCCGCATTCTCTAGAAAAATCATTGTGCCCGTTTTGCTGTATAGCGTTCTCATCCTATTCCCTGCAAGTCAGCTTGCCCAAGATCACGCTCACGGTGCTGGAACAGAAAAGCCAGCCGGAACGGTCGAAAGTCCCGCTGAAGATCTAACGTCGATCAGCACGACGCATGGCCTGAAGATGGCGATGGCTTTGCGGATCGATGAAAATGCAGGGATCAAATTGGACGGGAGTCTCAATGAGGCGGCGTGGGAGCGCGCCCAGCCGAACCTGGGTTTCCGTCAGCGCGATCCACAGGAGGGCGCACCCTCCACGGAGCGCACTGAATTCCGCATCGTGTTCGACCAGAAAACCCTATACGTCGGAGTCATCTGTTACGATACCGAACCCAGCAAGATCATTGCGACTTCCCGGCAACGGGATGCGCGAATGCAAGATGACGACACAGTGGCAATACTGATGGACACCTTCCATGACCACCGCAATTTCTATATGTTCCGGACCAATCCCTTGGGTACGCAAGCTGACCTCATGGTCACCGACGAAGGCAGGGATATCAACTCCGGCTGGGACGAAAAATGGGAGGTAGGTTCGCAACTCGTGGAAGGTGTGGGATGGATGGCCGAGTTCGCCATCCCGTTCAAGTCGCTGCGGGTCGGTGGAACTGAGAACCAAGTCTGGGGGCTGGAGATTGAACGAATCATTCGCCGCAAGAATGAGCTCAGCTACTGGAACAGTTTCCGGCGCGGCTTCAGCCTGATGAACATCTCCCAGGGAGGGCATATCCGGGGGCTGGAGGACTTTGACCCTGGTTTTCGTCTCCGCATCAAGCCGTTTAGCGTAGCGGGCTTCAGCCGGTCTTCCAACCGTTTCAGCGCGGATACCGACGATGCCATGGATGGGGGTATGGAGGTATTGAAGTACCGCATCACGCCCGGCCTGATGGCTGACTTCATCGCCAACAGCAACTTCATCGAGACGCAAATCGACGACCAGCAGGTAAACCTGGACCGTTGGGATTTGTTCTATCCGGAGCGCAGAGAGTTTTTCCAGGAGGCCGGAATTTTCAAGTTCGGCGTAGCTCAGGGCGAAATGCCCGCGCCCGATGTGTCCCTATTTCACACGCGGCAAATTGGCTATTACTCCAAACGCGAGGGCGCGGCCTCGCGACAAATACCGGTGCCCATCGTAGCCGGCAGCCGCCTCACCGGGAAGATACAGGGCTTTTCCGTGGGTCTGATGGATGTGCAGACTGGCGCTCTCCCCAACGAAGGGATTCCGGCCAGTAACTATGGCGTGGTCCGGATCAAGAGGGACATCCTGAACCGCTCCGCCATTGGCGGATTTTTCATGAACCGCGAGATCGCCGGGACGGACCCGGCCACAACGATAGCGGGAACGAAGAACGATTATAGCCGGGTGTTCGGGTTTGACACGAACTTCGTGTTTAAGGAGCACTTCTTCGCCAACTTCCTCTATGCCCGCTCCAGCCAACCCGGCCTAGGGAAGGATAAAGAGAACTGGACCCTCAGCGGGAGCGCGAAATGGGACAGCGACTCGATGTATGCGGGGCTGGAATACCTGATTGTGGATCCCAACTTCCGAGACGATCTTGGCTTTGTGCCGCGCCCGAACCAGCGACGCATCTCCCCGCTGTTTGATATCAAACCACGCATTGAAAGAATCAGCAGCGTAATCCGAAAATTGCAATTTGGAATCCGCCTGGACTACATCACGGATCAGGAATACAAACTCACCACTCGCTACGCGCACTACAACGCCCAAATCTTCTTCCAAAGCGGCGACCATATCCTGATCGCACCTCACACGCGGTTCGAGAGGGTCGCAGACTCTTTCCCATTGCGCCGCAACATCCGAGTGGCGGCTGGGGACTACAATATGACCAACATCCGCTTTGCCTACACGGTCAACCCCGCCAGAAGAATTTCCGGAATGTTTGTCTTTCAGCCGCAATGGGGATTTTTCGGGGGAGACCTCTACACCGTTTCCCTGCGGCCTCGCATCAAGGTGTCCCCACAACTTACCCTGGTGCCCGGCTATACCTTGAACAAGCTCACCTTCCCCCAGGGGAAGTTTAACGACCATATCGTCAGCACGGGAATCGAGTACGCCTTCAATAATCAGTGGCAGACTACCACATCGGTTCAATACAATAACGCGGATTCGCTCTCTGCGCTGCAATTCCGCCTCAATTACATCTTTCGGCCCGGGGATGATTTCTTCGTCGTGTATAGCTTGGGTCGGGCGATGGGAGGTACTCGCTACGGACAGATGGACCAAACTCTGGCAGCCAAGGTAACCTATTCGTTTGACTATTAGAATCTTTTTAAGGATGCAGAATAGGAGATAGTCCCACGGCCAGGAAATCACTGACCGGGATAGAATAGCGGCGTCGGCTTCGTGCGACCGAGTAAACTTGACAGTGAATGAACTGAGCGAAGCTCGCCGGCATCGTCGTCGCGTTCGCCTTGCTGGCCTTGATGAGCGTATTCGGGTTGCGTCTGGACCGTTCGAGCCTCTGACATGACCCGACCTATGTTGCGCTGATTCCAGCCGTGAGGTGGGGTTCGGTGCTGGTGGTTGCGGTTGTGCCCGCTGCGCTCATCATGGCCAGCAGGCTGTCGCTGCCGCAGCGAATCGGACTGACGATCGGGGTCTGGTGTCTGCTGGCGCTCGAGTGTGTGGTCTGGTAGTTAACTTTGTTCTGATGGAAGGCCTGCGCTGACCTGGGGCCGGGACGCTTCAGGGCCTGCAAACGTAGTATAATTATCTTGCGCTTAATTTCGCGGTGTGTAATGCGGTTGCCCCGGTTAGTTTTGTGATCTGAGGATTTCCGCCTTTAGTATTCCTCCGTAAGTTTTACGCGGCATATTTTACGATTGGCGATAGCCGAAGCGATGCATGGTCCCGATTGGTTCATGCTGCGAGGGAATCGGCTGGATGGCGATTAGAGACAAATTATTATGCTTTCTGTAAATAACATTTCCATGCGCTACGGCGCGTCACTACTGTTCGACGATGTTACCTGCACGTTTTTCGCAGACCGCCGCTACGCGATTAGCGGGCCGAACGGCGCGGGCAAATCGACATTCATGAAAATCCTGACCGGCGAGATCGAGCCTTCCAAGGGCTCCATCACCCGGCCAAAGAAACTCGGCATTCTGCGGCAGGACCAATTTGCCTTTGACGAGTTTCGCGTAATTGACGCCGTGATCATGGGCAACGCGCCGCTTTGGAAAGCCCTGGAAGAGCGAGACGCGCTGTACGCCAAGCCCCACGAGTCGCTGACCGATGATGATGGGATAAGGCTGGGCGAGTTAGAAGGCGTTGTTGGCGAAGAAGGCGGGTATACGGCGGAGTCCGATGCTGCGGTGCTGCTGGACGGGTTGGGAGTGGAAGATGCCCTGCATGAGCGCAAGATGGGCGAGCTGCAAGGCGGCCAAAAAGTCCGTGTCCTGCTGGCGCAGGCGCTGTTCGGCAACCCTCCGGCGTTGCTGCTGGACGAACCGACGAACCACCTGGACCTCGACTCGGTGCACTGGCTGCAAGACTATCTGAGCAAATACGAAGGCGTGCTGATCGTGATCTCCCACGACCGCCACTTCCTGAACAGCGTATGCACGCACACCGCCGATATCGACTATGAAACGATCATCATGTATACGGGAGGATACGACGACATGGTGATCGCCAAGTCGCAGATCCGCTCGCGCATTGAAGCGGAAAACGTCCAGCGCGATAAAAAGATCGCGCAGTTGAATGAGTTCATCGCGCGCTTTTCGGCAGGCACGCGTTCGTCGCAGGTGACCTCGCGCAAGAAGGAAGTCGAACGGTTGCAAACCGCGGAACTGGCCCGGTCCAACATCCAACGACCGTACATCCGGTTCAACATCGTGCAGCCTTCCGGCCGGCATCCGCTGGAGATCGAGGGACTGCGGAAATCTTACGGAGATACCAAAGTGATCCGCGACTTCAAAGCCAGCGTAGCGCGCGGCGAAAAAATCGCCCTCATGGGCCGGAACGGCGCGGGCAAGTCCACCATGGTGAAATCGCTCCTGCGCAACGCGACAGGATACATTGAAGATTCGGTAAGGCAGTTCGCGATTGACGGCGGCACGGTGAAGTGGGGGCACGAAGTGGCGGTGGGCTACTTTGCGCAGGATCACACCGATTCCATCAGCAAAGGTACGACCGCCATCGAGTGGCTGTGGCAGTTCGATCCGCAGGCATCGCAGGAGGAACTGCGCGGCCTGATGGGACAGATGCTGTTCAGCGGCGACGATGCACTGAAACCCACCGACGCGCTTTCCGGCGGCGAGTCGGCGCGGCTGATTTTCTGCCGATTGATGCTGCAGAAGCCGAATTTCCTGGTGCTGGACGAGCCGACCAATCACCTGGACCTGGAAGCCATCAATGCGCTCAACATCGCCTTGCAGAAGTACGAGGGGACCGTCCTGCTGGTGACGCACGACCACGACGTTATCGACGAAGTGGCCACCAGGATTTGGAACTTCGCAGACGGGAACATTGATGACTTCAACGGCGGGTACACGGACTTTCTGGTGTATGCGCAAGAAAAGGCGCTGATCGCTTCCCGCTGATCGGCGCAAGTTATAATGCGCGTCCGGCAGCAGATCCCGAAGCCCATGCCCATTGGAAGTTGAAGCCGCCCAACTGGCCGGTGACATCCACCACTTCACCAATAAAAAACAATCCCGGCACCTTGCGGCATTCCATCGTTCTGGCGGATAATTCGTCGGTATCGACGCCGCCCGCCGTGACTTCTGCTTTCTCGTAACCCTCCGTGTCAGCGGGTGTCAGCGCCCAATCGTGCACTTGCTGCTCCAGTTTCGCGAGCGCGGGATTGGTCCATGAGGAAGGCGCGTGCAGATCGAGCCAGCGAGTTGCAAAACGCTTCGGCAGCACTTGCTGGATGGCGGAGCGGGCAGAGGCAATATTCCTTTCTTTGGCTTCGCGAATCGCCGCCGTGACAATTTGTTCCGGGGCCAGGTCTATGCGGACCGGCTTGCCGTGGTTCCAATATGAAGAAATTTGCAGGATCGCTGGCCCGCTCAGTCCCCGGTGAGTGATCAACATTTTTTCCCGAAACGACTGCCGACCACAGGAAGCAATCACTTCCGCCGAGACGCCCGCCAAATCGCAATACCGGGATTGGTCTTCCGGCGCGAGCACCAGAGGCACCAACGCAGGTTTCGTCTTGCGGAGCTTCAATCCGAACTGGCGCGCCAGCA
>Ga0156170_1069_pt2 | contig 11415 bp, 8 predicted proteins | sample RifCSPlowO2_12_FD_107823 | JGI IMG/M metagenome (GOLD analysis project Ga0156170, IMG submission 107823) | Acidobacteria bacterium RIFCSPLOWO2_12_FULL_54_10
TTATCCACTTACCGTGATCGGGAAAATTATGGACCGTTCATGGTCCCCGCCGGAGAATTTTATGTATTAGGAGACCACCGCAATTCCTCGAACGATAGCCGACTTTGGGGAACCGTAACCAGAAGAAATATTTACGGTAAAGCAGTCCTTGTTTACTGGCCAATGAAAGATTTTGGGATGGTCGAGTGAGGCTACCTCACAAAAGTGTCAGCGTCAAAGTCCCCATAGTTTGCAACAATTCTTTTTTCAGAAATAAGTCGAAAGGGATGCAGGAATGAAGGCTCTTCTGGCCTTAGAAGATGGCCGAGTATTTGCCGGTCTGAGCTGTGGCGCCAAAGGTGAATGCTACGGAGAGGTTGTTTTTAATACCAGCATTACCGGATACCAGGAGATATTTACGGACCCTTCGTATTCGGGCCAGATCGTAGTTCTTACGAATCCTCATATAGGCAATTACGGCGCTAATCCAGACGATGACGAGTCGGCTCGCCCTTACATAGAAGGCCTGGTAGTTCGGGAATTCAGCCACGTTGCCAGCAATTGGCGCAGTCGAGAGCACGCGGAGCAATATCTAGAGAGGAACCGGGTTCCAGTCATCGCCGACTTAGATACCCGTGCGTTGGTGAGGCATTTGCGCACAAAAGGTGTCATGCGAGGCGTGATTTCCAGTTTGGAGACGGATACGGAATTGCTCGTTGCTAAAGCCCGAGCTATCCCCTCCATGGCAGGACGCGATCTTGCACAAGGGGTTTCCACAAAACAACGCTACGTATGGGACAGCCCACCGGTTTCACTTGATCTGGTATCGTCTGAAAAATCAGCTGCCGAATTGCGCTTTCACGTTGTTGCGTATGATTATGGCATCAAACATAACATCTTGCGGCGACTGGTAGCTGAAGGATGCCGTGTTACGGTTGTGCCTGCTTTGACTTCGGCGGAGGAGGTCCTAAACCTGAAACCGGATGGAGTGTTTCTATCCAACGGTCCAGGTGATCCAGCCCCGTTGGAGGCTGAGGCTAATAATATTCGCCGATTATTTGGCAAGACTTCAATTTTCGGAATTTGTTTGGGACATCAAGTCCTGGGATTGGCATTTGGCGGCAAAACATTCAAACTCAAATTCGGTCACCGTGGCGGGAACCACCCGGTACTCAATACATTAACGAATAAAGTCGAAATCACGTCACACAATCACGGATTCGCGGTAGATCCAGATAGTTTGCCCGCATCGGAAATTGAAATGACTCACTGGAATCTGAACGACCGGACGCTCGAGGGCTTTCGCCACCGTTCTCATCCGGTGTTCTGCGTCCAGTATCACCCTGAGGCATCTCCCGGGCCGCATGACTCGTACTACTTGTTTAAGGACTTCGTGAAGATGATGGAAGACAGGCGCGGAAGCAAATCGTAGGGGTTTGATATGCCACGAAGAAATGACATCCATAAGATATTAATCATCGGGTCCGGGCCGATTATCATCGGCCAGGCCTGTGAATTCGACTATTCCGGGGCTCAAGCATGTAAAGCGCTGAGGAGTGAGGGATACGAAGTCGTTCTAGTTAATTCAAATCCAGCTACGATCATGACCGATCCGGAACTTGCCAACCGAACCTATATTGAGCCGCTCGATTCTCAATACCTGGAAGCAATCATTGAGCGAGAGCGTCCCGATGCTTTGCTGTCGACGGTAGGCGGTCAAACAGCCCTGAACCTCTCGGTTCAACTGGCTGAAAAAGGAATTCTCGAAAAGTACAATGTGGAATTGATCGGGGCAGGCCTGCGCGCGATCCAGATGGCGGAAGACAGACTCCTGTTCAAAGATGCCATGACGCGCATCGGGTTAGAGACACCTCAGAGCGCGCTTGTTAATAACGTCCAAGATGGGCAGGAGTTCGCTGGTCGCATTGGCTACCCGGCCATTATCCGGCCTTCTTTCACTCTTGGTGGGTCCGGTGGCGGAATCGCTTATAACCGTGAGGAGTTTGTCGAAATACTTGCTCACGGGTTAGACCTCAGTCCCGTAAATGAAGCGCTAGTAGAAGAGAGCGTACTGGGATGGAAAGAATTCGAACTTGAGGTCATGCGGGACCTTGCTGATAACGCCATCATCATTTGCTCCATTGAGAATTTCGACCCTATGGGTGTGCATACGGGCGACTCAATCACCGTAGCTCCGGCTCAGACACTGACCGACAAAGAGTATCAGCGCATGCGCGATGCCGCGCTGGCAATCATGCGGGAAATTGGAGTTGAGACCGGCGGTTCCAACGTGCAGTTTGCAGTTCAACCGGAAACGGGCCGCATGGTCGTGATCGAAATGAATCCGCGCGTATCGCGCAGTTCAGCATTAGCTTCCAAAGCCACTGGATTCCCGATAGCCAAAATCGCCAGCAAGCTGGCCGTGGGTTATCGGTTGGATGAGATCCAAAATGACATAACGAAAAAAACGCCTGCTTGCTTTGAGCCAACGCTGGATTATGTGGTCGTCAAGATTCCCAAGTGGCAATTTGAAAAATTTCCCGGTTCTGAGCCGATGCTGGGCACGCAGATGAAATCAGTTGGAGAAGTCATGGCCATTGGGAGGACTTTCAAAGAGGCCTTGTTCAAAGCCGTGCGGTCTCTGGAAACCGGAAAGTCCCTGGATTCAATTAAAGTAGAGGAAGAATTAATCGTTCAAAAACTGGTCAACCCTACTCCAGACAGGTTGAATTATGTGCGGCATGTACTCAGGAACGGATGGAGCGTACGCCAGGTTGCGGATATGACTGCGATGGACCCGTGGTTTCTGGAGCAGATCAGAGAAGTAGAATTAATTCTGACCGGGTTGGAAAACAAATCCCTGGAAAATACTAGTCGTGATGATATCTGGACAGCAAAAAGAGCGGGTATTTCAGACCGCCGCCTGGCGTCGATGTGGAATGTTTCGGAGCAAGATATATTCAACTACAGAGAACGCCTGGGGGTGATACCGGTATACAAGCGCGTCGACACCTGCGCAGCGGAATTCGAGTCGTATACACCGTATTTGTACTCCTGTTACGAGCAAGAGAATGAATCCGATCCTACGAATCGAAAAAAAATCATGATTCTAGGCAGTGGGCCAAATCGCATCGGTCAAGGCATTGAATTTGATTACTGCTGCTGCCATGCTTCATTCGCTCTGCGCGAGGATGGATTCGAAACCATCATGGTCAACTGCAACCCGGAAACCGTTTCGACGGACTATGACACCTCGGACCGTCTTTACTTCGAGCCTTTGACTTTCGAGGATGTTATGAGTGTAGTCAAAGAGGAACACCCGGATGGCGTAATCGTGCAGTTCGGTGGCCAGACGCCATTAAATCTTGCGCTCCCGCTCATGAAGGCCGGTGTCTCGATTATCGGCACTAGCCCGGATTCAATCGACTTGGCCGAAGATCGCAAACGGTTTGGAAATTTGCTGACGTCCCTGGGAATACCTCAGCCGGAAAACGGAACCGCCGTCACCTATGCAGAGGCTCGTGAAATCGCGGCGAGAATCGGATATCCGGTATTGGTCCGCCCTTCCTACGTCCTCGGCGGAAGGGCAATGGTGATTGTTTACGACGATGCCATGCTTGAGGAATACATGCGAGAAGCCGTCGAGTATTCCGGGCCAGGCCGGCCGATCCTCATTGATCGTTTTCTGGAGGCGGCAACTGAAGTGGATGTTGACGCACTGAGCGACGGCGAAAGCGTGCTGATCGGCGGCATTATGGAGCACATCGAAGAAGCAGGCATCCATTCAGGTGACAGCAGTTGTGTTTTGCCGGCAATCACTCTAGGAGATGAACAGAAACGCACCATCTGCGATTATACGGTGCGGTTGGCATTGGCCTTGAAGGTAGTCGGATTAATGAACGTACAATATGCAATTCAGAATGGCAAAGTCTATGTGCTAGAGGTTAACCCGCGCGCTTCTCGAACCGTGCCTTATGTCAGCAAATCCACTGGCGTTCCCTTGGCAAAGATTGCTTCCCGGTTGATGACCGGTCGAAAGCTGAAGGATATCGCACTCCCCGTTGATACAAAGGGCAAGATGAATGCCAGTGGAGCATTCCTGGGAGTCTTGCCAGTAACGCGATATTGCGTGAAATCTCCCGTATTTCCATTTGCAAAATTCCCCGGAGTCGATCCAATTTTGGGACCAGAGATGCGCTCCACTGGAGAAGTGATGGGCATTGGAGAGGCGTTCGGCGAAGCCTTTGCAAAAGCGCAGCTCAGCGCAGGCAGTCGCCTACCGCTACAGGGTCAAGCATTCATTAGCGTGCAGGATCGCGACAAGCCGAAGGCATTGATTATGGCTAAAAAGCTTCAGGAAGTGGGATTCCAGATAGTAGCGACTCGCGGCACGGCTGAATTTTTGCTGTCTGAAGGAATTCCTGTTCGGCAGGTGTACAAAGTGATGGAAGGGCGCCCCCACGTGGCGGACTTGATAAAAGGAGGGGAAATACAATTAGTCATCAACACTCCCCTTGGCGCTCGTTCATTCTTTGACGAAAAAGCGATCCGTCGAGCTGCCGTTCAATATCGGGTTCCTTGCATAACGACGATTGCTGGCGGGTTAGCGGCTGTTGAAGGAATCGTAGCGCTGAAAGCACAACCCATACGGGTAACAGCTTTGCAGGATCTTCACGCCATCCGCGTGGACCGCTAAGTGAGTAGTTTGGCAATCTTTGTTTCTTCTTTATTCTTTATGGGTTTTTTCGGTTAAGGCTCCTTCCGAAAGAGTTCCTGCAGTTCGAACGTACAAGCAATGTCTGTTGCAAAAGTAACGTAAGCAAAGGATCGGCTATTTATTCTTCATGCAGCACCGGCACATCCCGTTCACCGAATTTCCCCAGGTCACACGCCTGTTTACGGATTACCTGTATCATTACGATTCTGTAAGTCTTTTCTACCCATTTAATCCTGCCAGCGAGTCTAGTTATAAAAGTGCAGCAAATGAAATTCATTATCCCGATGAGTTGAGGAAAAGTGTCGTTTCTATTCTGAGAGAACAAAATTTAGCCATGTCCGCGGGAGAAAAGACGCTCCAAAACCTTCAGAGATTGGAGCAGCCTGGATGCTATACCGTGTTGACCGGCCAGCAAGTGGGATTGTTCACTGGTCCGGTTTTTGCGCTTTACAAAGCAATGACTGCTATTAAAAAGGCGGATGAACTCACCCAAATGGGATTGCCTTCGGTTCCTATCTTCTGGATGGCAACGGAAGACCACGATCTGGAAGAAGTGAATCATTGTTTTATTCAGGACCGCAGCGGGAATCCAGTGCGATTGCAATGCTCCGGCGCGGAAGCGAATGCAGGGCAGCCGGTGGGATCGATACAATTTACTGATGCTATTAAAGAAATAACGGCAAGTTTGAAGTTTCATCTCCCTGAATCAGAATTTTCAGAGGAGTTAATCCAATCCGTTAGCAGTTCGTATGTCCCTGGGGAGAATATGGGTAGGGCTTTTGGTCGGCTATTAGCCCGAATCTTTTCGAATTACGGCGTTGTGCTGGTCGATCCGCTGGATGCTCGCCTGCACAGATTGAGCACAAATGTTTTTAAAAAGGCTATCGAAGAGGCGCCTGCAATCGTTGAGGAATTAATCGAGAGGAACCGATTGCTGAGCGAAATGGGTTATCACCATCAGGTGCGTGTTACCCCGAATACCAGCCTTCTGTTTCTCCAAATAAACGGTCAGCGGCGCGCATTAAGGCTTTCAGATTCTGGATTTACATTGCCGGATGGCGAGGTCCTAAACCAGGATCAAATTTTGAAACAGTTGAATGAAAGCCCGGAAACGATAACTCCAAACGTGTTGTTGAGGCCAGTCATGCAGGATGCATTACTTCCTACAATTGCTTATGTCGGTGGACCTTCGGAACTTGCCTATTTGGCTCAAGCGGGTCCAGTTTATCGGCGCATTCTCGGTCGCATGCCCGTCTTGTTGCCCCGCGCAAGTTTTACGATTGTAGACCGGTCATCTAACCGCATTTTGGAGAAGTACAGCTTGACGATTACCGACGTTTTTGAGGGCATCAATGTATTGCAGGAAAAAATGGCCGCGAAGTTTTTTCCTGCCGACCTGACTGCGATCTTTGACAAAACCAAAACAGGTTTGGACACTCAATTGAAATATCTTCGACAGGCGCTGGAGAAATTGGATCCCACCTTGGCTGATGCTGCGGAAAACAGCGGCCGTAAGATGCATTATCAGATTTCTAGTCTTGAACGCAAAGCTGTGCAGGCGGTGCAGAATCGATCGGAACAGATTGAAAGAGATGCGGAGCGCCTAGCTAACAGCCTGTTTCCAAATAAAGCGCCTCAGGAGAGATTCTATGGAGGAATCTCTCTCCTGGCGCGACACGGACCACAGTTCCTAGATACGATCTACCAGAACATCGCTCCCTGTTCAGACCATCATAAATTGCTTGCGATTTGAGATAGGCAGGAATTATCGGGAGGAAGCAGGATTTTTTTGCATAACCTGCCATGTGTAAATGATGCGGTGAACGACAGTGATATTGGATAGCACAGCCAGAATCCAAAGAACTGGAGCCATGGTGTGCCACAGGTTTTCAAAGACAGAGCCGATGATAATCAGCACAATTCTTTCTGGTCTTTCCAAGAACCCCGCTTTACAACTGGAGATTAGCGATTCAGCTCGTGCGCGTACGTAGCTGACCATAACAGAGCCGCCCATGACTAGCGCTACCAACACGACATATAAGAAACGGCTTTCTCGGGCATAATAGACAAGCAGTCCGATATAAATTGCAATGTCCGAGTAGCGATCCATTACCGAATCAAAGAAAGCACCGAATGGCGTTACGGTGTCAGTCACGCGCGCCACGCGGCCATCCACCATATCAAAGAGTCCTGCGCAAATCACGACCATACCTGCAGCGAAAAAGTGGCCTTTTGCGAATAAAACAGCGGCAATAATATTGATGACTAGCCCAATCGCTGTTAGAACATTCGGGTGAATCCTCGTCAGTGAAAATAAACGGACCACCCGGTTTAGAATTAGTGTGGCTCCGTCCCCAATCCCTTTTGTCAGCATGATAGGTATTTTGTTCTTGATTTAAGATTTCGTCAGAATCGCGGACTTATTGCACAGCAAAGAATTTATAGTTCTGAAAATTAATCTGGAATCTGTAGAGGATATTTGTATTTTGCTTAGCCAGCATCGCTCACATCGTGGATGGTTGTCAGTTTCAACAATTCGAATTCCTTCTTGCCGGACGGTGTTTGAACTGTAATCATATCGCCGGCTTGTTTGCCCATCAAGCTTTTGCCTATGGGAGAAGAGGATGAGATCAATCCCTTGGGCGCGTCGGCATCTTCGGTGGTAACGATCTTATAGACTATCTCCGTTCCCTTTTCCACGTCATAGAGTAATACAGTGGAACCAAAAGCTACACGGTCACGCGGAATATTGTTAAAATTTAACAGAGAGATGTCGGAAAGACGCTTGCTCAATTGCGCTAATCGCGCTCTTACATAATCTTGTCGTTCTCTCGCCGCAGTATATTCAGCGTTTTCGCTCAAGTCCCCGTGTGCAACCGCCTTCTTGAGCTCTATAGGAAGCTCATTTTTCAATTCATAATCTAAAGCCCGAATTTCCTCTTCAAGCTTTTTCCTTAATGCGTCTGACATTTCTCCCCCATACGCCGTCAGCCTAATTAGTATATTATAGCTCTCACTGACCGGGGACCCAAACAGTTGGGGTGCTTGTTGATGCAAGATTCCTGTTCGCTCTCGGCAGTTTCAGCATCCAATGAACCGGTGACAACTGCTTATGATCAGCGAAAGAATCGCAGGCAAATTGCGAATGAATGTTCATACGGTCTGCATGATCGTATGCGCTATTTTATTTGTATTCATCTCCGAACTTGCATTTGCTTTACCAATCTCCGACTTAGAAGCGGCGGAGCAATTTTATCTGAGAACCCAATATCAAGAAGCGCTACAAGTATTGGGGCAGAGCAAATCTTCAGATTCAGCTATCTTCGCGCTTTCTGGGAAGTGTTATTACATGCTCGGAGATTACAAGAAAGCCACTGAGTCGTTCGAAAAAGCTGTTGCCATGGCTCCCAATAACGCAGAGGTTATTAATTGGCTAGGGAAGGCCTACGGCAGGCGTGCGGAAACGTCCAGTTTTCTTACGGCTCCCCGCTATGCTTCCCAAACCCGCCAATTTTTCGAACGAGCCGTGCAACTGGACCGTAACAATCTGGAAGCGGTCGATGACTTATTTGAGTATTACAAGGAGGCGCCAGGATTTCTGGGAGGCGGAGAGGACAAGGCCCAGCGGCTCGCCGAGCAACTACGTGACCGGGCGCCTTCCAAGTACCATTCCTTGCTGGCACGGATGGCCGAAAAGAAGAAGCAGCTACAGGAAGCCGAGCAACATTTTCATAAAGCCGCAGAACTTGCACCCGATGAAGAGGGCCGGCTTGTCGATCTGGCGGTATTCTTGGCTCGCAATAAACGGTATCAGGAAAGCGAGAAAATAATGGATCAAGCCTCTGCTATTGCGCCTAATAGCCAATCTCTAAAATTCGAGCGAGCGAAAATTTATATCGAATCAGGACACAACATGGGGATTGCGCGTAATCTGCTGAATGAATATATAAATAGTTCCTCATTAACTCCGGACGATCCACCCCGTTCGGAAGCTCGCCAATTGCTGGCAAAAACATCCCAATAATGAAATTTCAATGCTGATTAAACCGGTTCCGTTTATTTCATTTGATGATTGGTATAAATCAATTTTCCGCTGCTTTCTGCCACAAGATTCCATCTGCCGTCTCCAACCAAATCGTGCAGCCGCGGAAATGCATCTTGTGTAACTAGCAAATAATAGCGTTCCGATCCAAGCCACAACCGATTGAAGGCTTCATCCTCAATAAACACGGGAGGGGCGCCGGGAGCATAGGAACCGTACTCGAGATTGTTGTACCGTCCGTTCAACAGTAGGCCTTCACGAGGAGCGTAAAAAAACACAGAAGCAGCTTCGAAGAAAGCTCCGTTAACAATTAGTTTTCCATGAGGTACTTTACGCAGCGCTTCCGCGAGCGGGCGGGAGGAGAGATAGGGATCAAAAACCACCATTGCTGTCCTTGCCGCGTGTACAAAGATCAGCATCATCATAGCTAATGCCAGAAATCCTCTGCTGTTTCTGAAAAGCCATGTCCCGGCTGCTCCAATAAGCAGTGCGAAGGCTGCTAGAAGCAGTGGGAATCGCAAATATGCGAATGCTGGAAGTGTTAAATCCTGAATGTGGCCTAGCGACAGTGTGTAGGCATCGGGGTTTCTTGTGAGGGCGGTTGTAATATCTCCTGGTGCAGGTGCGTTGCGAACTACAAATAAAATTACGATTGCCGCAATTGCAGCTAATGTGACGATGACAGCTGCTGCTCGGGTGCCCCACGAAATCCATTTGCCTTCTTTGTCCATTGCAGCTCCGATGAGCAAAGCCAGCGCAGGATAAATCGGCATGGAGTAATATTCCTGAGTTGTTGAGAATGTGAAGAACAGCAGGACAAAGGCTGTCCAGCACAATATCATCAGGCGAGCTCGGCCAGCACGGTCCGAAGGCTGGAAACTTTGCTGCGCAGCGGCCGGCAAGTAAACACTCCACGGAAACAACCACAATAGATGCGACAGCCAGAACCACAACCGGGGAACAGTATCGTAGTCGCGCGGATGGCGAAGATTTAGAAATCGGAGCACGTGTTCATTGATGAAATAAAACCAAAAAAAACCTCGGTAACGAAATGGATCGATGCTCAGAGTAAAGTCGAAATAAGGAGGGTTGCGGAACGTTGCCAATGCATGCCAAGGCACTGTCAGAAGTAGAAAAATCACGAATCCGGAAATAGGACGCAGTCGTTGCCAAGTCCGTCTCAGGAAAAGTTGTCTAGCACAGGCAAGGTAAAGGAAAGCCGCGCCCCCCGGGATCGCCACACCGATTAATCCTTTCAGTAGCACCCCCGCAGCCAGTCCAAAAGCCATCAGCGCAGCCCATAGACGCGGGCGTGGTTCGTTCTCCTCGAGCGCGCGTAGCATCGACCATAATGTCAAGGTAATGGCTAGAGTTAGTACCACATCTGAGATAAGTATTCGTGTGAATAAAAATAGACCAACGCAGGTAGATAGTGCAATTCCTGCGTAAAAGCCCGTGCGTAGGGAGAATGCCCATGCTCCAATTCGAAACGTGAGCCAGCAGAGCAGCACACAGGACAACGCTATGGGAATACGTGCGGCCCAATCGCTAATGCCAAATACTGCGAAGGAACTGGCAATCATCCAGTAAATGAGCGGGGGTTTTTCCCAATCTGCTACGCCGTTGAGGCGCGCCGTTACCCAATCACCGGACTCCAACATTCCCCGCGCGATCAGAGCCTGCACAGCATCTACATCATCCATCAATGAGGGAGGACTAACAGTGGTGCCGAAATAAATCGCTATAGCAAGAAGACAGACAATCAATTCATAACTTAGGCGGCAGTCGCCTCGCGATTCTCGTGAATCGTTATTGGAGGACGGCCTCCCCATCTTTTCATCCACAGGAAGAGGGTTAGTAAACCCCATAAATGAAATCCTAGGTTAGCACGTCGGTCCACTAAGCAGTGGTTAGCCACAACACTGTTTAGCATTAAGAATAACCTAATGACCATTATGAGTACGGTGGGCATTTAAAGAGATTATTTCGCTTCATTTAATCTTGCCAATATGTGCTGCTGCACCCAGAGCGGATCCCACCACTCTACTGGGTTCACTTCCACGCCGCCAACAAGCATACTGAAATGGAGATGATCTCCACCGGCCAAACCGGTCGTGCCAGTTTTTCCAATTTCCTGCCCCTTGGTGACCTTGTCCCCCGGTTTAACTTCGATGGCGCTCAAGTGCGAATAAAGTGACTGCAAGCCTAATCCGTGGTCCAATATAATTGAGTTTCCAAAAATCCCGAGATATTCAGCCAACACCACTTCACCCGCATTGGAAGCGATCACCGGCGCGTGCTGAAAGGACGCCAGGTCAAACCCAAGGTGGACTTGCTCATCCACCTTTTTGCCCTGGTAGATGTACGAACGAAAATCAGCAAACTGCGCTTCCACTGCGGTATTGCCGAGTTGCATGAATGGGCCTTCCCATAAAAAAGATGGCGCGGTCTGCTTGCTCATCTCCTTGATCTTTTGGCGATTTTCACGACGCAGCGTTCCGTTGACCAGAAGGAAATTCTTCAAAAGTTCCCCTTGGTCTTGCAATGCGGGTGTCTCTGCAAGTATGGCCGGCACGGTCGCTTGAAAATATGCGTCGTCCACCGTGATTTCACGGTGACGAAAGTTTTTCTTTAACAACTGGTAGGAAAAGCTTGCGCGCGCTTCGTTGCCGATTTC
>Ga0156170_1079_pt1 | contig 11283 bp, 10 predicted proteins | sample RifCSPlowO2_12_FD_107823 | JGI IMG/M metagenome (GOLD analysis project Ga0156170, IMG submission 107823) | Acidobacteria bacterium RIFCSPLOWO2_12_FULL_54_10
TCACGTTGATGACCCTGCACAGTGCTAAAGGCCTGGAATTTCCCGTTGTCTTTCTCGTCGGTCTGGAGGAAGGCTTGTTACCTCACAGCCGGTCACTCCTGGACTCACAATCGCTCGAAGAGGAGAGACGGCTTTGTTATGTCGGCATGACCCGTGCGCAGAAAATTCTCATTCTGACCCGGGCGCTCTACCGCCGCCACTACGGCAACCAGATGCAGGAATCCTCGCGACCCTCGCGTTTTTTGGATGAAATTCCTAGTGAATTGCTAGAAAATTATTCTGTATCTTCCGCATCTACCGAGCGTGTTTATGATTACGAGGGAACCGAGGGAATTGATGGAACCGAGAGAACCGAGGGAACCGAGGACGAGCAACGGCACATGGCCCTCCAAAATGCCCGCAGTTTTTTCGGTATCGGAGGCGCCGTCCCACGCGCGCCAGCCCGGAATTATAGTCCTGCCGTTGGCCTCAACCCCGGCGCGCGGGTTCGCCATCCGAAGTTCGGCTACGGCACTGTCTTGCGCAGGGAAGGCCAGGGGGATGATACGAAACTGACCGTCAGCTTTCCCGGCGTCGGATTAAAAAAATTGATGGAGAAATTCGCCGATTTGGAGCAGATGTAATTTATGCCCGAGGATACCGAACAGCAGCAAACGCCCGATTCCATTGGGGAAAACGCAAGCGGACCTCCGCTGATTTTATGGATCGCGATTGGCATGGTTGTCGTAATTGGCGCGGTCATCGCATTTTTGTTTTTGGGATCAAAACCAGAAGCCGTGCTCCTGCCGCCGCCAACCCAGGAAGATATTGCCTATGGCGAGCAGTTGCAGCTTTCCGAATTGCATCTGAGCGCGGAAGAGAATTTCCTGAATCAGCAGATAACGTATCTCGATGGGCAGATTACAAACAAGGGGCAAAAAACCGTTCAGCAACTCACGATGCGACTTTTATTCCGCGATTATTATGGTCAGGTGATTCTTCAACAGGATCAGCCCATATTGCCGGAGTCGAGCGAACCCCTAATTCCAGGTCAAACGCGACAGTTTCAATTGCGATTCGATTATATCCCGCAGACGTGGAACCGGCAGATTCCAGAATTTACTTTGCTATCCATCCGCGCGCAATAGGGTTCGTGCGATCCTAAATCACCGCTTAGTCAAAACGGAAAATTCGATATCAATATTTTCTCTCATGCCAATCTCTTCCAGTTCCTTGCGAAGATCGTGCAGGTTGATCTGGCGAGGCACGGACAGCCGCGCTTCAAGCTGAAAAATCGGGGTGCCGCTCATCGGCGCCGCTTGAGTGGTTGTTTCCAATGATTCGATGTTGATGCCGCGGCGGCTCAGAGCAGCACTGAATTTGTGGACCACGCCAGGATGATCCAGGCAAGATGCCTGCAAGCGGCAGGGCAACGCGGAATCGGCAACCGACTTCGGAGAAGTCCTCTTGCTATGAAAATCCAGGCCCGTGCGCTCTTTCAGCACATCGAGAGATGAAGAAACTTTATCCAGCCCGGAAGCTTCGCCAGATACAAGCAAGATGATAGCGAACTCACCGCAGAACGCCGCCATCTTACTGTCTTCGATATTGCAGCCTACTTCTAATAAGAACTGGGTGATTTTCTCCACCAGTCCGACCCTGTCCGGTCCCACGGCGGTGATGACGAGATATTCTTTGGGTTCTGTTGCCATGGAGTTGCTATGTGCTCAATGAATATGAGGCAGCTTTCAGTGATCTGCCTCGATTCAGCCTGTGGGCATCGGAAGATATTAAGGTGTCATTAATACTTTGGAACAGAGGGATCCACCTCATCGCTCCAAGCCAAAATACCTCCGACCAGATTTTTTACTTTGCGGAAACCTGTGCGTTTCAAGAAATCCACGGCCATGCCGCTGCGCTGCCCGCTGCGGCAATAGACAATGATCTCATCCGCGGAATTCAATTCATTCACTCGCGACGCAAGTTGACCGCGCGGGATCAGATGCGATCCCGGTAAAGTGCAGATATCCACTTCGTGCGATTCGCGCACATCCAGCAAATAGAACGAATCTTTGCGTTCCATCATTTTCTTCAATTGCAGCGGATGAATCTCGAATTCACTTTCTCCTGGTTGCGGTGGCGGAGCCGGATGAATACCGCAAAACTGCTCATAATCGATCAGTTCATGAATCGTTCGATTCGGCCCGCAGATCGGGCACTCAGGATTCTTGCGCAGTTTGAGTTCGCGGAATTTCATTTCCAGAGCATCAATCAGCAACAGGCGACCGATCAGCGGCTGACCTTTCCCAAGAATCAGCTTGATAGCTTCGGTAGCCTGAATCACGCCTACAAGTCCTGGAAGGATTCCAAGTACTCCGCCTTCGGCGCAACTGGGGACAAGTCCCGGCGGAGGCGGTTCAGGGTATAAGCACCTGTAGCACGGACCGTCTTTCGCTCCAAAGATCGATGCTTGGCCTTCAAAGCGGAAGATGCTGCCGTATACGTTAGGTTTGCCGAGCAACACGCAGGCATCGTTGACTAAATATCGTGTCGGGAAATTATCAGTTCCATCTGCCACCATGTCGTAATCGCGAAACAATTCCAGCGCGTTGGCTGAGGTCAGCATAGTCTCGTAGGTTGTAATCTCGATGTGCGGATTGAGTCCATTCAGGGTTTCTAACGCGGACTGCAACTTGGGCCTGCCGACATCGGCAGTGGAGTGAATGATTTGGCGCTGCAGATTGGTGTAATCAACGACGTCGAAATCTACAATGCCTAATTTCCCCACGCCGGCCGCGGCCAGATAAAGTCCCAGTGGAGATCCCAATCCCCCCGCCCCGATCATCAGAACCTTGGCCTGCTTGATTTTTAGCTGCCCCTCCATGCCAACTTCCGGCATGATCAAGTGGCGGCTGTACCGCAGAACTTCTTCGTTGGAAAGCCTGGCAGCGTTTGCAGGAGAACTTGTTAATAGACTCATGCGTTTACTTCCTTCCCGGTATTCCTGGCAGCACTGCTTCGTTACCAAAATGAATATTCCCACCCGCAATGGAGGGCACGATGTTCAACACATCATTATCTTTCACGGGCGTATTTTCCTTTTCCAGGTAACGGATATCCTCCTCATTCCGATAAATGTTCACAAAACGGCGGAGCTTGCCATCCTCGCCATAGAGATGCCTCTTCAATTCACCATGCAGGGCTGTCAGATTTTGCATTACTTCATCCACAGTCTTTCCTTCGACCACCACGCTAGCATTTTTGTCGGCGTACTGCCGAAGCGGGGTAGGAATGATCACTTTCACGCCCATTCAATAAAACTCCTTCCAAATATTCCAGTCCATGCGGGTGCACGATGCTTGTCCCTGCGGCTTCTTAATTCCCGTTCTCCGTAACCTGCAATTCTTCCGGTACAAACTGAGCCCGATCCGCGGACAGAAGCCACGCTGTCAAATCCCGAGGGACCCCTTTTCCCACTGCCACTATTATATAAGCAAACCAGGGCCAGGCGTGTTCACGGTCGAACTCAGAGGGCTGTGCCGGATGGTCCGGATGAGAATGATAGAACCCAATGACATCCAGGCCGCGCTTGCGGGCTTCCCGGTCGCTGGCGATCAAGTCTTCGGGCAAGATCATATACCTGTTTTGCGGAGAATCCTTCCGCGCGTTATTCATCGGCAAGATATCCAGGATTGTTTTATTCCAATCCTCCGCTTTGCCCAATAGAATTCCGCAACATTCGTGTGGATAGGTCTGAGCCCCGTGCTGCCTGATCCGTTCCAATTCTTTTTGGTGGATTGATGTTGCCATAGTGCTGTTTTTACTCTTCCTCCCAAAATCTTTCGCTCAAATACTTTTCTCCGGAATCTGGGAAAATGGTAACAATCTTGCCTTCGCGAATGCCGGATGCGACTCGCAAACACGCGGCCAGCGCGGCACCGCTGGAAATGCCAACAAATAAACCCTCTTCCCGGGCCAGCGCCCGGACCATATCATAGGCATCTTCGGTTGATAGCCAAAAGTTTTCATCCGCGACTGCCGGATCATAGATGCCAGGAACTATAGCGGATGGCAAATGTTTCAGCCCCTCCAGGCCATGGAATCCGGAATCCGGCTGAAAAGAGATGAGCCGTATTTGGGGGTTGAACTCGCGCAAGCGCCGTCCAATGCCCACAAAAGTTCCCGTTGTTCCCAGTCCTGCAACGAAATGAGTTAATTTCCCATCCGTTTGCCGAATGATTTCCGGCCCAGTTGTTTCATAATGCGCTTTCCAGTTCGCATCGTTGCTGTACTGATCAGGGTAAAAGTATTTTTCCGGATCGTTAGCAAACAATTCGCGCGCTTTTACAATGGCGCCATCGGTCGAGCGGTCCGGGTCGGTGAAGATCATTTCAGCGCCATAAGCCTTAAGAATCTCCTTGCGTTCATGGCTGGCGTTCGACGGTAAACAGAGAGCCACGCGATAACCCAGGTGAGCGCCGATCATTCCATAAGCGATGCCAGTGTTTCCGCTGGTGGCATCTAAAATCACTTTTCCTGGGCGCAACAATCCGCGCTTCTCTCCATCCAAAATCATGTTCATTGCAGGACGGTCTTTTACCGACCCGCCTGGATTAAACCATTCCGCCTTCGCATATATTTCGATGTTCCCAAACCGCTGCGGGATTCGGATGAGTTTCAAAAGCGGAGTATTTCCTATGCATTCCAGCAAGGTACAAAACCTGTTTGCAGTAAGGGATTCCGTGTTGATGATGGATCGGTCAACCATAAGAGCCTTGCGATAAAATCCCCCATGAGTTCCTCCCCGTTAATCTGGGAAGCGTCAATCAAATCACTCAATTTAATTGATTTTACTGATTTTATCTGCGGGACTGGTTAGTGTCAAACCGGCCACTCATAAGCGCTATGATATTGCCAATACTCTTTAACCCGGGCGAGCTTTTCGGAGTGGAAAACCGACAAGCGCGATTAAAGCCTAGATAGAGAGGGGCTATGGTGTCAAACCATTGTACAAGGCGATTGTTAACTCCCGCGGAAAGCAGCCTTGGAAAGACTCTTTCTGTGCACAATCGCAGAAAGTTCATGGACGCATTGCAAAATTAGTTTCGAGCGAACTTTCGGTAATGCCAATACGGTCGCGAAGCTGGATTCGCAGAGTGTACTCTCCGGGAACCGCATCTTGTAATTTCATATCAAAAGACGTTGGAAGGAAGCGGGGTGGATAGTTGCTTTGGCTTTTATCGACGGAGGCATCTGTTCTGGATACGACGATATTTCCTTGCGGGTCGATGATGCTCCAGTCCTGCTCAACCCAGACCTCTTTCGCTGCTGATATTTGAAATCCAACTACTTTATACCGGACGTGAACGGTTTCTGAAATTGAATAAACGCGGCGGGAAAACAAAGGACCTGTGGCCGAAGTTGCGAATTCCAGTTGCTGGATTTCCAGAGCAATCGCGGCGTTGACTGGCTGACCCATAACAGGGAATGAGATGTTGCGGCTAACCTCTTGGTTATTTAACAGGTCCTTCACGCGAATCTGTATTTGGTAATTTCCTCCAGGTGCGGAAGGGGGAACTTTAGCCGACCAGTTAATTTTTGGTTGCCATTTTTCATCGCGAGGTCCGAGCCTGACATTGATTTCATCGGTTTTAGGCGGTTCTAGTAAAACTCCGGATGGATCACGCAGTTCAATGTTGTATTGCAAATGGACTTGTTCTTCCCATTCCCAAAGCCCTGACTGGCTCTCTCCCCGTTCTCTGCGGAATCCGGCAATTCGGAACGTCATGGAAACTTCGCCTCCCGCATCCATGGAAAAATCAGACTGCCAGCGGCCTTGGAAATCCTGAAATAACACGTCGGTGATTTCGAGTTTTTGAGCAGGGGCTTGCAAAAGTGAGATGCTGGCATTTAGCAGGAAGGCGTACGGGAGGCCTATTAATAAAAGCAGAAATGCTGCGGTCCAATTATAAAAAAATCGTTTACTAGATATACTGGTCATAGATTCGGGAGGAGGAATGGAATCTGTACAAGCACTTCCAAATCAACCGGCTCTCCGTTTTTTCTGGCAGGCTCAAATTCCCATTTGGTAAGCGCCGTTATTGCGCTGAGGTCCAACTGAGGGTCCAGGCTTCGAAGAATTTGAATATTAGCTACTGTACCGTCGCGCAAAATAATTGCTCTCAGCAATATCGACCCGTGCACGCCTTCCCGGATGGCGGAGGCTGCATAGGGAGGGTCTACCTTCCGTATCGCTAAGGGTGATTCGAGACGGACCGCATCTTGTTCTAAAGAGTCTCCGTTGAAATCAGCGAAGCGCAGAATCCAGCTACCTCCGCCACTGGACAGATTTGGCATATTGATATTCATTGTCCGTACTCGCCGATCTCCAAAATATTCCGCGTCAGGATCCATCGCGCGAGGATTAACTGGCATCAGAGAAGGACGAGTCGCTTTTGCAAGTAAGCTGGAAACTTCATTCATTGTTGGAGAACGCCGCGTTGGCGCTACAGGCAGTTCCCGGACTTGATCTGTTTGCCGAATTACGGGAGGAATGGGCAAGTCAGGAACGTCCGGCGCTGATACAGACAGATGAGGAATCAGTAGATCGGCGATGGCGCTATCTGCAATCATCGATGACGGAGTGGGAACAACAATTTCAGATCCCTGATTATCTATGTTTGTTGCGGCTTTTGATGAAGCCTTAAACTGCCCTGCTCGCTGTCCAGCAGGAATGCGAATGACTGTTGTGTCTGGAGGCGGTGGAACTGCATTGACGGCGATGAGGTTGGGCATGTTCGACGTTGGAGTTCCAGGCTGAAAAGCTTCAGGTGTCTGCGGAAGCTCCTCTTGTGGTGGTGGCAGGACCGGCATCTTCGGAAGCGATAACTCAGGGACTTTCGCAATGTTTGCCAGTGGCTGCAAAGTCGGAAGCTCTGGCATTGGTGGCGGCGCGACGCGGATGCGCGGCAAATTCAATTGCGGAATCCGGGCAACTGCTGCAGGTTGAAAGACGTCTGGCGCAGGCGGCAGCGGCATATCGGAGCGCGGGTTCCAGGCCAAGATATTGGGCACTCGGACATCCGAGCGGATGATAGCGGGAGGCAGGTTGGGTTGCAAAATAGTTTGCCTGCGATTGTCAGCCACGGCTGGACGCGAGACGACAGTCTGCCGTTGCTGAATGGTCACACGCGGGGGTTCGAGAGGTTTCTTATCACGCTCGGGTCCTTCGGTTGCCTTTTTTGGGGCCTGCTTTTCAGCTTTCTCTGAATTAGCAATTTTCGGCGCGGGGGAGATCGGAGGCAGGAGGTCAGCCTTTGAGTAATAAATGATTTCCTGGTCCGGACGGACAATCGGTTCCGAAGTTTTAGGAATCGATGCGACCAACGAGGAAATTGTAATTACGAAGAAGATCGCTGCGGCATGGGTGAAGGAAGAAGCAAAAAACGGCCGCCACAAAGAATGCCTGGGGAAGTAGGCGCTGCGGAACATGGGAGCGCGCGCCCAGGCCCACTCCGGCAGATTGGCGACAGGAGCAGAAAGGCAAACGATCAGATTCGAGCTGACCCTGCTGAACAACGTGGTTGTGGGAAGAGGCGCGAAATCAGGCACACGGTTATTTCCCGTAGATGCGAAACTCTTACTTTGGTCGTCCCATGATAATTTCAATTGTTCGGCCATAGGTGGAAAGGCCTAGGGCGGAAACCGCCGGATTTTAGATCGTACCGTCAATTCATTATAACCCGCTTCCATCAGCGTGATGATGAACATGAAATATTACTTTAGCCCCCGTATGAGCAGCTAATTTGATCCACAACAGGCCGTTCAGCGTTACAGGCTGTAAAATGGTACCTATGAATAAAATTCCGAGCGTGGTGATCGTAGGACGGCCCAACGTGGGCAAATCAACGCTGTTCAACAAGATGACTGGGCTGCGCAGATCAATTGTGACCGACGAGCCGGGGATCACGCGCGACCGCATTTATGGGGAAGCGGAGTGGAGAGGAAAGCGGTTTGAAGTGGTGGACACCGGCGGCATGGTGGTGGGAGAGTCGGCGGAAATTCCCGCACGCATCGTGGAGCAAGCGGAAGTTGCGTTGCGCGATGCGGACCAGATCATTCTGGTGGTGGATGGCCGGAGCGAGTTGACAGCATCGGACCGCGAGCTGGCGCAATTGCTTTGGCGCAAGGGCAAGCCTCTGGTCCTGGCCGTTAATAAGACGGATAAGCATACGCTCATCGACAAGGCGCAATCATTTTACGAACTGGGAATATCGCGGCTAATTCCGGTATCGGCGGAACATGCGTTGGGCATCGATGAATTGTTGGAAGAAATAACAAAAGATTTTCCTGAAGCGGAGGAGCAGACAAAACAGAAAGAGATCAACGTGGCGATCATCGGGCGGCCCAACGTGGGGAAATCAACGCTGTTGAACCGCCTGGCGCAGGCTGAGAGGTCGATTGTTTCGGAGATTGCAGGAACCACGCGCGACGCAGTCGATACGCTGGTAGAGCATGAGGGCACGCGATACCGACTGGTGGATACAGCGGGGATTCGGCGCAAAGGGAAGACGGAACTGGTGGCGGAAAAGCTGAGCGTAGTGATGGCGCGGCGGCACATCCGGCTGTGCGATGTGGCTCTGCTGATTGTTGACGGGGCGCAAGGGATCACGGCGGCGGATGCGACGATTGCGGGTTATGCGCACGAAGCAGGGAAGTCGGTGATTATTGTTTTCAATAAATGGGACGAGGTGGAGCAGAAGCGCGAGAAGGCCAAAGAAATGGGGCTGGAGGCGGATCGCCGGATGAAGTATCTGGATTATGCGCCACGCATTTTCATATCCGCGAAGACCGGGCTGGGGATCGGGAAACTGTTTACTATGATGCGAGCGGTGTCCACAGCGCGGCAGATGCGCATCCCCACCGGGGAGCTGAATCGCTTTCTGCACAGCATCGACTTGCAGCGCGCTACAACGCCGATTCGCTCAAGACCGAAAATCTATTACATGACGCAAGCGGCGGCTTCACCACCGGCTTTTATTTTGTTTGCAGACAAGGCACGCGAATTGCATTTCTCGTTCGAAAGATTTCTGATCAACCAACTGCGCAAGAAGTACGGGTTCGAAGGCACGCCGATTGTGCTGAAGGTGAGAGCACACCATTAATAAACCAAGCTCTAATATAGAAATCCTAAATCCTAATTGGAAGCAATGGATTGAAAACCACTACTCAACGGCAATCGTGACAGTATTGCTGGGGACGCCTTCCTGGGATAAGACGAGGGATACGGCCGATCCCGGCTGCACTCCCTGAGGGATCGCTACATTCACTTGATAAAGGCCAGCGAAACCCGGTGCAAGGCCTGCAAACAGCACATCAGCAGCCCCTCCGCCAATAAGCACCACTGGCTTTATCAGGGACTCGCTCAGCGGCGAGCTGCCTGCGGCCTGGCCCGCCGCCACCATAGGATTGGTGGCTCCTAGCCCGGTGCAGAAGATTGAAATAAAACCCCCGCGTGCGGCGGGCCGGGCAGTTCGTCCCGGAACGCTCCCCGTCGGCGCAGCCATTATATCCGTGTTGGCAATCAAAACAGCGCCCTGCCCGGTGCCCTGCTGGTTTGTAGTGAAGATAGCCGGGCGCGTGGCCGCGATGGTTATAGTCTCGGGAACGCTGATGGCCCGCGAACTCTCACCAACTCTCTCAACCCGCACGACAGCTTGGGTCCGGCTATTTACCGGAAGATCGAACGGAAGCTGGGCGTTGATCTGTCTTTCGCTGGTAAAGAACAACGGCGCTTCCTGCCCCCCAATGATCAGCGTGGCGTTGCCCAAGCTGAACGGTAATGGAACACCGGGCGCGCCTGCGGGGGTGGCGCCTAAATTCACTCCATAGATGGAGATGATACTGCCCGGTGCGAGAGGTTCGCCTTGTGCGGAACTTGCCGCATTCACAATCCCGCCGGCATTCAGCGCGGGAGCCAGGCCAGAATTTGCAGTGGTTTGCCCGTCCAGCCGAACCTCACCCGCAACCAACGGGGGGCGAAAAGCCTGGACCGTTAATCGCACCGGCCCGTTTCTCGAACCCGCTGGCTGCCACGTACCTTGGTAGATGCCGCTGCCGATGCCGGTCATAGGAACCGGGAGATCGCCGTTGTCAAAACCTGCCAGCACCGTGGCATCCGATACCAAGCTGTCGCAGTCGTCCTTTACCTGCGTCTGTATCAGGCTCGGATAACCTGCCGGAAAGCTGAAGTTGCTGGGCACGCTTTGGGCGGCGACATACAAGCGTTGGGGACTGCACCCGCCATCAGCCGCCACGGAGTTGGAATCCTCCGAGGAGGTGACTCGCAGCGGCGCAGAGTTGGCCGGCGTCACCACGAACAGAGTGTTTACTGTCTGCGAGGTTAGGTCGCTGAACAGAAGCGTCACAGCGCCGAAGTACTCGCCCGGCGCCAGCGGCCCCTGAAGAGGTTCCAGGACCGGCTGCACGGTGAGGCTTGCAGGCTGGGCGGAGGTAAAGGTTACATTCCGGGGCCGCAGGTCCAGCCAGTCCCCGCCGCGGAAGGTTGTAGCGTTGGCAACTGCCTCCCGGTTCCCGGAAGCCGCCGTATGGAGTCGCACCGTCTGCGAGCCGGGGGATGAAGTGCCCGCCTGGCGAACAAAAATCAACCCTGTGGGACGCACCAAGATGCCGGAGTTGCCTCCAGGCGGCAGCACAATCAAGGTTACGGTCAGGAACTGGGGTGCGTTGCGGGCTGCGGCGGCGTCCACGCGAATCTGGCCGCTGTACGCGCCCGCGCGCAGCCCTGCCACGTTTACGTTCACATCCACCAGCGGCGGCTGTAGTGAGCCTGCCGTGCTGGTTCCGCTGGCCGACGACACCGTGAGCCAGTTTCCGCCCGCTAACGTCGAAGCCTGCGCCGTCCAACTCATCGCTCCGCTTCCAATGTTGAGAATGCCGAAGGTCTGCGCGAGGGGTGTGCCACCGCCCTCGACGGCGGTGAAGAGCAGCCCGCGCTGGCTTAGCAGAATATTGGCAACTTGCGAGACCAGCAACGTCACCGGGACCGTAACGGATTGGTTGGTCGCGGGGCTTTGAACGCGAATTGAGCCGGAATATATTCCGGCCGACAGAGTCCCCACGCTAATGCCGACCTGGATGGCGGCGGGGGTGGCCGCCGAGGCCGTGCCAGAAGCCGGTGTTATGCTCAGCCAGTTGCCGCCGGTAACGCTGGATGACTGGGCGGTCCAATTCAGCGACCCGCCTCCAACATTGCTGATGCGCAGCGTTTGCGTTGGCGGATTT
>Ga0156170_1027_pt1 | contig 11208 bp, 10 predicted proteins | sample RifCSPlowO2_12_FD_107823 | JGI IMG/M metagenome (GOLD analysis project Ga0156170, IMG submission 107823) | Acidobacteria bacterium RIFCSPLOWO2_12_FULL_54_10
AACAGCAACGCCGCCAGCTCTTGAGGCGTTTTGTCGCCGGAAAGGTCGGGCCGCCCTACGTCCCCGATAAAAAGGGTATCCCCCGTAAAAACAGCGAATGGATTGGGCGAACGGTCCAGGTCCGTCACGAGAACTGAAATACTTTCTATCGTATGTCCTGGCGTCTCCAAAAATTGCAGGCGGCATCGGCCAAAGGAAATCTGTTGTCGATCGTGGACCGGCACGTGCGGAAACTTTGCGCTGGCCGTGGCCCCGAAGTAAATATCGGCGCCGGTTAACGCAGCCAGCTCGCGGTGCCCCGAAACAAAATCCGCATGAAGATGAGTCTCGATGATGTGCTTGATGGCAAGGCCGTGCTTGGCGGCCTCCTCCAAATAAATCCCCACATCGCGCTGCGGGTCGATGACGGCGGCGACGCCTTCCGATCCAATCATGTAAGAAGCATGCGACAGGCATGCCAGGTAAAACTGCTGAAAATACATTTGTGCCTCCAGGGTCAGTTCAAATTACATTTGCCAAGACAGCCGCCAAGGGAGAGAACTATTTTACCGCATTCTTGAAGTCAGCTTTGAATTGTCACACTGAGCGGTGGTAGTAGCATCGTCTGCTATGGCGGAGAGAAACCACACACAAGACCACTGGTAAGGAACGAGACAGCGAGTCCAGGCTGGATAATTTTGGGGCGAGGTATTTCAGTTGGGCAGTTGGGATGTTCGCCAGCCCATCTCAGGCGCTTTTGCGCACGGCTTGGTAGCGGAAGCAGTCCATGGTGTGGTCTTTGGAGAGGCCGGTGGCTTGCATGAAGGCGTAACAGATGGTGGGGCCGACGAACTTGAAGCCGCGCCGGAGAAGGTCCTTGCTCATGCTTTCCGCTTCCCTGGTCTTGGCGGGGATTTCACCGAAAGACCGGAACGAGTTTTGAATGGGCTGGCCGCCGACAAACCGCCAGATGTAACGGTCAAATGAACTGAATTCGCTTTGAACAGCAAGGAAAGATTTGGCGTTGGTGATGGTGGCGTCGATCTTCAGGCGATTGCGGATGATACCAGCGTTAGCGAGGAGGCGGGCTTTGTCCTTTTCCGTGAAACGGACGATTTTCGCAGGGTCAAATTTACGGAGCGCATGGCGATAATTCTCGCGCTTGTTGAGGATGGTCTGCCAGGAGAGACCGGCTTGCGCGCCTTCCAGGATGAGAAACTCGAAGAGCCTGCGGTCGTCGTGAACGGGAACGCCCCACTCGTGGTCATGGTAGGCGATCATGAGCGGGTTGTTGCCGGAAGCGGCCCAGTGACAGCGAGGGGAATTTTGTGCAGACATATGCGTTACCATGACAGGAAAGTATTAAATAAACTGATGAGCGAACCTGGAAATGGCATCCCGCGGATTAACCCAAACGAAAAGGGGCTGTTAACCGTTCAACAAATGCGATAGAACATCCGCCGCGCAATAGGCCGATGCATTCGCGGGCAAGAATCGGCTAATTTCAGCAAGGCCATCGCCGGAGGTGACCAGGCCCTTCTCAATGTGCTTGCCATTTCTCACCTGAGGAAGGCCGATATTGGCGACCAAGGCGTTGCAGAGGCATTTCCTCCCCTGCGTATCCTCCAGCTTGCCTCCTTTTGAAACGTAAATCGAAACAGGCTCCGCCGGACAGCGGAAATCAATGGAGCCATCGGCGGTCCGGTAGGCTTCGCGGAGAAAACCCAGGTCGCAAATACGCGGCCTGGCGGAGTAAACATCGGGATCTGAAAGTGTGCCCTCCAATAGAGCAACCTTGAACGGAAAATTCGTGGGAGAAGCAATCGGATCGGTAATGACCCGAGCCTGGCCGGAGACAGCCAAATTCAAGAGAGCATGTTTGTAATCGTCGCACAGGCTTGACTCAGCGCAAAAGGCAAAAGCGGTGCCCACCTGAATACCTGCGGCGCCAGCAGCGAGAGCTTCGCGTAATTTTTCTGGAGAAGCGTAACCGCCGGCCAGCCAAAAAGGTAAATTCAGAGCAAGCAGCTTCGTCAAATCGACGATATCGCGCTCGCCGTAGACAGGTTCGCCCGATGGGCTGAGTTGCAATTTGCCGCGAGGCGGAGCATTGTGACCGCCAGCAGTAGAACCCTCGACAATAAATCCATCGACGCAGCCATTGGCCTTTTTCACCAAAGTAGTAGCAAGGGTGTTGGAAGCTATGATCGCCAGAAACTTCGGACGGCGCAGAGGCGGGAGATCGCACTCCATATAATCCCGCGGAGCAAATGAGATTGTACCCTTGCCACCCTCCTGCGCGTCGGCGAGATCCAACGGATACATAGCAGATTCGTGGCTGGTAAACTGATCGAGCACGCCAGGAATCTTGAGCGGAACCCCCGCACCCACCAGGACATAATCCACACCGGCGAGCATGGCGCCATAGACGCAAGGCAACAGAGGAAGCTGGATTTTCTCCAAATAGTTTATTCCCACCGGATTTCCATGACCTTCGCGGGCAAGAAACACTTCGACAAAGTTGGCAACGATAGATAGCTCCCGCAATTCCCTGAGACCTATCACCGTGTGCATGGGGAGGGTTTTGTATGAAGCGAGTTTCGGTTTGCCGCCCGGGATGTAATAGGCTTGCCAGATTCGCTCGGCCATCTTAGGAAATGGAAAATTGTCCAGGCCGCGACGCATGTGTCCGCCAGGGTCGCCGTCTTGCAGCCGCCTGGCAAGTATAGCGTCCAGGGCTGTTCCAGAAACAACGCCCAACTGACCCAACTGCGACACCGCGCGCGCAAGCCGCCAACTGGAAACACCCGCTCCCATGCCCCCTTGTATGATCATCGGATAACTGTTCATGGTTCTCCATCTCACACTGGGTTTGCGCCATTTAGCAGAGCGTAAAAAAGGAGATGGCTACTAAAGGCAGGTTACGGAAACGCCGAGACTACTCCAGACAGGCAGTGGAATATCAACGTATCTGAAATTCTGATTTTAACCTAAATTATTGCTTTGCCATAAAATCATGCAATGCACACGTGACTGATTCAAGGGTAGTGGGTCTATTTGAAGTAGAGCCAGCGTCCCGCTGGCTCTCTTGGCCGCCGGGACGGCGACGCTACGACAAGATCCGCCAAACTGACCCACTACTTGATATTGCGAGCGTTGACAATGGCTCCCGTGCGGCATAGAATCGGCATGAGTTTGTCGTTAAATGGTGTTGGCAGGATTACCAAAAGCGAAAACTTTCTAAATAGTCATTGTAGCCGAGGGTTCGGCAGAGGAGGAACGGAAGATGCCAAAGAATTCCAATTGGTCTTGGATGGCGGTGTGTTTTGTGATGCTGATGGGGGTTGCGGTTTCTGTGAAGGCGCAGGCGCCTCCTCAATTCAAAGCGGATATGCTGATGAGCGGACCCGGCGGCATGAACATGCAGGGGAAGTTATATTTCAGCGGCGGCAAAATGCGCATGGAAATGGGCATGGGCGGACGGAACTCTATTATGATCATGGACCCGGTGAAAAAAGTGGTTTACATGGTCATGCCGGAAGAAGAAATGTACATGGAAATGAATGCGAACGCGCCCGGCCCCATGAAGCCGCCCAAAGTGGACGCCATGGACCCGGCTAATCCATGCGGCAGCGCAGGCGTAACCGCTTGCAAGAAACTGGGCACCGAGACCGTCAATGGATATGCGTCGGAAAAGTGGGAGTTCACGCAGGAGCGGCAAAAAATTACCGCGTGGATCGCTACCAAACTGCGGTTGCCGATCAAGACCACAGGCACGGACGGCTCGACGATGGAATTTCGGAACATAGTGGAAGGAGCGCAACCGGCCAATTTATTTGTGGTCCCCGCTGACTACGAGAAGATGGACATGGGCGGTATGGGAGGAATGATGGGCGGCATGGGAGGCGGTGGCATGAGCGGAATGGGAGGCATGGCGGGCATGGGCGATGCATCCGATCAGGATGAAGCGGAAGACGATGCGGATGAGGATACGGAGGCGACTAAAGACTGGGATGGGACGATTGCAGAGCCCGCATCCATTTGGGAAGAGGGCAAGGGCTGGGTGATGAACATAACGATCACCGCCAAAGGAGCAAAAAAAGGTAGCGACCAGGACTTCGTTACTAATGAAACGTTAACCGTGAAATACACTGCTTCATTCCCGCTGAACGCTGGCATGCCTGGGGTACCTGAGATGGCGGGCCCGACGTGGATGACTAGTCCAGTACAAGTGATAAAGGGGAGTCCTGAAGCATGGGCAAAACCGGTCACCTACACAGCCGAATGGGAATATCAACGGATTACGAAAACGAACACGGGGTGTGATAAGAATGATTTGCATGGTATACGTCCAGGAAATACCACCAGAACGATAATTACGAAGGGCAAGACAGAATCGAAAGGTAGCTTGTCCGCAGTACCGGCTGATTTGGACATAGGAGGAAACCTTGTGATCAGCTCTGACCTCGATTCCTTTCAATTCATGGCAGTGGCCCGCACCAACAAAGCTGGAAGCGAACAGACCACCGAGAAAATGGAAGACCACTGCGATGCGAAAAACAATACGAACGAGAACAGCACGGGGGAAGGGAATGTTTCAATGGGTCAGATTGATATAGAGGACTTGCCGCTGCCAGCGAGCCGAACTGCGATAACGGGCACAAAGACCATGCCGTGGCCGGCTGATACCAGCCGTTTCGATATTGACATGGAAGCGACGGTGCAGTGGAATATCACACCTATCTAGGGAGCGGATCATAACTTGGCGATATTGCATTGCCCACGATAACCATGCCCAATGGAGCGAGCGGGCGCAGTATCAAAGCAAATCCCCGATAGTCGGCAAACGCTCTCAGCAGCGGCCCGCCCAGCATCCGCACCCATGCGTGGATGGCTTCCAGTGAATTCATTCAACTCCCCTGTTGGCTCGCTTATGCTTTGCCGGGAGCGGTTTTTGCTTTAGCCGTGCGGGTGCCAGCAGTTCTTTTCGCAGTCCTCTTAGTAAGGGAAGCCTTTACTGGCGCTTCTCCAGCCAGTAGTTCCGCATCCATAAGGGTTGTGACGAACTTCTTTACGCCATGAAGTTCAAAGTCGATGGTGGTCCGCTCGGAGTTGGATTCCATAACCACGCCGAGGCCGTATTGAGAATGCTTCAGGTATTGTTTATTTTTTAGAATTTTCACGATGATCTATTTTACTACAAATGATTGCACATTGCACCATGTTTTCAAGGCGTCGACGCGTTGAGAGCGCCGGAGTTTCATAATTTGAAGGTAATTTTTCTTGGTTTTGGATAAGCCTAATGAGCAAGGCTTATCCGCCCATTACAACATACTCAAGATAGCAAGGATTTTATTTACTGCTCAATTCTTTTCTGGCGGGATTGAGACGTGGTGCGGGCGATGACGCGCCGGTCTTTTTTGGCGGCGGTTGGCGCATTATTAGTTGGCGGAGCCGTGATTTGCTGCTGGTCGATGACGACCGTCCGGACGGGTTTAGGGGAAGACAAAACTGTCTGGAGATGGAAGCGAAGAGGTTCTGAAGGAATGCCATATCGAACAGTGACAGGAATACTTGATGAACCAACCAGAGAAGCTTTCTCCGGCAAGCTGTTCTCGACGATCTCCACCATGTAATCCCCTTCAGGAAGATTATAGAAACCAAAGCGGCCAGCAGAATCAGTAGTGGTTAATTGGTTCTGAGGAAGCAGCCGGACGACAATGCCTTCCGAAGCCGGGTTGCCGCCGGCATCTTCCAGCAGGCCTTCCACGATTTGCAGCGGGATGACCACCAACTCGACACGAGTGAGCTGGTCTGGAAATACCTGGGCGGAAAGCTCCTGCTGGCCGGAAGGATTCAAATCCGCAGGGAGGCGGTCCATATCCAGCCCGACTTTCCAGGTTCCTTGAGGAACCTCCAGAAATTGGAAATAGCCCTCTGCGTCCGTACTCACCGATTGACCCGTATTCGTGATAACCCAGACATGGGACGCTCCCCTAGCTCCAGCCATCGTTATCAATTTCACATAACCAGCAAGAGTGCCCAACAAGGGAGCTTCCTGGCGGATTTGACCGTAGGAATCGAAAGCCGGCATAGGACCCCAATCAAATTCCTGCGAAATGCGCGCGTAAATACTCCAATCATTGGTGCGGTGCAAAATGCCTTCTGGCGTGATGCCGCGACTGTTTAGCACAAACAAGCTTTCTGGATTCACTTCGCTCGTCAAATGATTTCGATAAGCTTCGAAGCGCAGACTGGTTTTACGAGGGCTATCCCAAGATAAACCGACGACAGAAGTGCTGGACAAATTCGTGGCAAACAAAGATTCATTGGCAATATCCTGGCCCTGTTCCCAATAGCCATACAGATTCAGTTTTCTGAGCTGAACCTGCAAGGAAGCGCGGAGGAAAAGACTGTCCTTCCGCGAATCCGCATTGGTGGATTGCCAGCGGACAGCGCCGCCGACGTTCAGACGTTTCCAGGAAACATTGTCTTCAATTTCCATAAAGCGAAGGCGCTGCTTGGAGCCAGACAGTTGAGTATCCAGTTGCTGAATGGTCGTATGCAGATTGTGACCGTACAGGGGACGGCTCAGCATCATTTGGTACTGGCGATTCTTATTGAACCGGATGCCCAGATCGGGGGATTGGGATTCCAAATCGATCTTCGAAATCGAACCGCTCAGAGAAAAATCCAAGGGCAGGCGTACGTTGAATCCACCACTGGTTTGCTGGTTGAAGAAATCGGGAGCGGCGGGATTGTGTTCCAGGTTGTTGCGACTTTGAAGCCAGCTTCCTGAAAGATTGAATGGACCCAGATGGAGCAGTCCTTCTACGTGAGGGCCTTTTCTGTCGCCCATATAATACCCAAGAACCGGCAAATAGCTGGATGGCTGTTGCGTATAGTTTGCGCGAAGGGAAAATCTGGCCGTGTTCCAGGCAGGGCCGAGAGTATACGAAAGAGGAGAGCGAGCGACTGAGGTGGAGGACAACGCCTCAGCATTGCTGAAACCCGCTTCCGTGAACCATTCCAAAGATGACATCAAAGGAATCCGCACTTGAGAATTCAAGGAAATGCTGCGCACGAACTGGCGATTGAGCGGGAAGAAAGTTTTCTGCCCGGCGATCTGGTCCGGGGAGGAAGCCAGGCGCAACACACGAAATCCAACCTGCACGTCTCTAGGAAGACTGCCGGAAGCTTCCAACCCCAAGGCGCTTTGCGGAGCCATCACACGAAAAGGAACACGAGTCCCTTGCGACAAAGATTGCACACCACCGAAAACCGAATAATTCCAGCGATCGGTGCGCGCAGTTGCCTTTGCGCCGCGAAGATACAGCTCAGGATAGCTTAAGTTTGTGAAAGGAACGTCCACCAGGGCAGTGCTTTTGCGGAAGTCGCCACCGGAGAAATCCCAGTGGCGCCCCTTCCACGGGAGGCCTTTCCACTGAACGTAATTCTCACCCAAGCCCAGCCCGTGCTCGACGAGCGGTTCCATGTGCAGCGTGAGCAGGCCGCTTTTAGGGAAAAAATGTTTGAGGGTAAACGCAGTGCCTTGGACTTGATTGGACGAGGAGCCATTCACTTGACGATAGTAGCTTTGATAAGAAACGCTGAGACTGCCGGTCCCTTTGCGGTCTGGGTTGGTGGAAGCGACAATCTGCTGCGCCGAGGCGAACTCAGCGCAGCAGAGCCACAGCACCATCAAACATCCGCAAAATTGGGCGCGTTTCATCATCAGTTATGAGCCGGAGGTTCCACAACCAGGCGAGCAGAGCCTTCCAGAACTTCGGGAAGACCGACATCGACTTGGGAGCGGAGAATATAGGTGCCAGGCGCAAGAACCGTTTTCAGGGGAATGGGAAAGGTCTGAACGCGTTTTGGCAAAACCGGAATCGGCGGATATTCCAGGCGATCCACGAGCTGTCCGTCGGAGTTCTGGATTTCCAGGAATCCGGACGTGCGGAAATGTCGCAGGCCCAAGTTTTCCATGCGCGTCACAGCTTGCCAAGTTCCGTCCGGGAGAGCACGCAGGGAAAAGTCCTTCAGGACAGGATCGCTGGAAGGGTTGCCAACGATGATATACAAGGCAGCAACGGCGCGCACGGCAATGTTGACGCCCATCGGCGGCTGATCGGGATTGACCGGCGGCAAGGTGACAAAGCCAGCGCCGCAGTGGTATTCGCCATCCGGCGTTCCCGCAGGCACGCGGATGGTATAGCGCACGCGGAAACTTTCGGTGGCGGGCATATCAAATTCCCTGGGATTGACTTCCAGCCAGTCGCGGCAGGAGAAATTCTTTTCCTGAGCATAACGATCTGCAAATTGCGGAGTCATCGATTCGTCCATATACCAGTCCAGCAATTCCGTGCGGATGCGAACAGAATCGTCTGCGTCATTGGTCAGCCGCAGGCTGTCGGTGTGCTGGCTGCCAGCAGGAATATTGATTTCGACGCGCATGGGCGCCAGAGCCAGCCCAAGCTCGGCTTTTGCGGGGAAATTAAATATCAGAATCATCAGCAGGAAAATGAAACAGTTTCTCATTACGTTAATCCTCTCTTTAATCTGCAAGAATTTGATACGACAAGCTCACCGAGCAAGCCGTGTTGGTGGCAATGAATTGCCAGCTATCTTCAAATACAAAATTGACGTTGATGGTATAAGGCTTGGCGTTTCCGCTACCTTCCATTCCGCTGGCAAGGGTTTGCAAGGTACTGGAAAGGTTGAAAGGAGCAGCGCACGCGGCAGTGCCACCGTCAGCGGTTGCGCTGGCGCATGTAACGCGAATGCTACTGACAGGTATGGAGCGGGGACAATTCGCAAAAGTATTGCCGCTCAAGGACTGCACTTGGACGCGCCAATTCCGGTTGATTTCACCGCCGGTGGTGCGAAATGAAATGGTTCCGGTGACGTTGCCCGGGACTGAGCTGGAATCCGGGTCGGCGCCGGAAAACACAATCGTGGCCGGAAGAGCCGCTTGATTATGAATCTTGGTGGGCGCTGCTGCTGCGGCCGGCATAACGAAGCTTCTCCAAAGAAACAAAAACGTAAAAGCCCAATGCCAAATCTGGTATTGGGATTGAATATCCATGGAGTGATTGGTTGTAAGCTTCATAACCATTTATGGTCAGGTTTTGTTAAGTGGACGAAATCGTGAACGTGACCACCGCCGAGTAATTTCCCGTTTTGAAGGAAGGGTCATTCTCGAGCGAAAAATCGATGGTCAAGCTGTTCGGGTCAACGGCGCTGCAGGGAGCGCCACCGCCAGTACAAGCGGCTGGCGGGATGGTTGCGACATTGGTTTGAGAGCTTAACGAGACGGAATTAACTCCGCTGCATGGTGTTCCCAAGGATACGGCTGAACAAGTGTAAGTTAAAGGTCCATTGGAAATAGAAGGTCCACCGGAAGGGCTGAAATCTCCCGTCGCCTGAACTGTGATGTTGCCTCCAGTTCCGCTGGGAGTGCTTCGGATTCGGTAACGCAGGTTCAGAGAACCTACATAGGGGCTAAACACGGTCCCGGTGGATTTCAAGGTCAGCGAAGAGGGCACGGAAACTTTTCCGACCGCAAAGAGTTGCGCTTGCAGCGTTTGAGAAACGGTAGCGACGTCGCTATAGGCAGGGGGGACTCCGTTCACAGCCCAAAGGCTTGCCAAAGCAATCAGCCCAGCCTTATCGATCAAAGAGCACCCATATCGACGGATTCGCGTTTGTTTCCCTGTTTCCACGTCATCTTCTCCTTCACTAGGTGGCGCTAATGGTGAAAGTGGCCGTGGCGTTATACGATCCGGTTGCGTACTGAGGATCGTTGGCCAACGTCCAACTGACCGAATTGGGACCGCTGCCGAGCTTTGTGGAATGAGCGTTGGTTCCGAAGGAAGCCACGCTGGTTTGCGCTGTCGTCGAAGCCGTTTGGCTACCGCCGCAAGCCGTCGCCGGAGCGATCAGCGAGCAGCTATAGGCGAGCGTATCGCTGGGATCCAGTGGCGCAGCCACGGAAGGGCCGCCGACAGGCGAAAAGTCAGACGTGATCTGCAACGTAACCGTTCCGCTGCCGCCCACGTTGGACGTACGAATCTTGTAGGTGAAATCCGTGCTGCCAGTAAAATCGCTAAAGCCACCTAGCGTGGATAGAGTCGTAGTCGGCGTGTCTACACGGAGACCCGCTTCTACTCCAACACTCACGGACAGGGTTGTGTTGCCGGTCGGGTTAAACTGGGCGAACAGGCTAGGCACTCCAATTAGTCCTATGAGTACCGCGCCTAACATCTTTTTTTTCATAGACTTACTCCTTTGTATGTTCTAGAATCAAAATATCCCCTCAGAACTTAATGGGGGGGTTCTTCACTTTGTTTCCCCCTAGAAAGAGGTTCACTCAAGTGACCGAATCAATCCTTGGATCGATTCACGTTTACGTATTTCGGTCGCTAAGGAGCGCAGTGATCTAAAAAATGCGCACGAGATTCAAGTTGTTACTTTTAGTGAACGATGAGGAGCAGATATGAAGGAATCAGTGGTAATTTGGCTGCTGTTACTGACAAGTGCATGGCTGGCAGTCCCCGTCAGCTACGCTGCGACGCAAGCACAAACGACCTTGGCTGTTGAAATCCAGCCAATGGCTGCCATAGAGGCCCCGTCTATTGTGAACTTCAGCGCGGACAGCGATACCGTCGAACTTCCAGTGAAAGTGAAAGTGCGGCTGAATCGGGGAGCAACGGCGGAATTGACGTACCGGTCAGAAGACAGCCTTAATAACATAGGGCAAGATATAGCATTTGATATTTTGAATACGAACCCATTGCAGCAAGATAACGAAGCCAAGGCTATTACAAATTATCCAGCACTGGTGCGCCAGTTTGCCCAGTCGGGCGTATTTGAGCAGATTCTCCGCCTGAAAGTCCCTCCTCAAATACAAGAAACAATGTTACCCATCGTTCTTCAGTTGCGCCTTACCATGAATGACCACTCCGGAGAATGGTCGACGATCGTAAATCTTCATCCGCAGGCCAGATAAGAAACCCGTCTTATCTATAAGCTTCTTCAGTTCGAGTTCTTAGCCCTTATTGCTAAACACAGCAAGGAATTCCTTTCCACACACAGCCAGACGTAATCCATAAATACGTCATAAATCGCAGAAAATCATAGTTCAAGTGCGGGTTTCCGTATCACATGAGTGACATCCTACATTAAAAATTTCTAAAGATACGTGTGATCCATCGAAAGGAGGAAGCG
>Ga0156170_1078_pt1 | contig 11117 bp, 12 predicted proteins | sample RifCSPlowO2_12_FD_107823 | JGI IMG/M metagenome (GOLD analysis project Ga0156170, IMG submission 107823) | Acidobacteria bacterium RIFCSPLOWO2_12_FULL_54_10
AACTCTATGCCGAGGCTATTGTCGCGTTTCGTGACACAGATAAGCTCTTAGTCTCATGGGGAAACAAGTCTTCTCATTCCTTCGATGTTGTACGGAGCGAGGCCAACAAGCTTATTTCAGCGTGTGAGAAGGCGTTAGAGTTCTTCGACTGCCCCAACTGCAAGAAGCCCGTCTATAAGCTGGGCGACAAGAGCGCGGAACTCGTTCAGTGTCAGTGCGGTAATCTGCGGTGGCGATATGGAAAGACGTAAAGTCACCTGAAAGAATGCCGGGATAATCGGTGCCTGACAGGACGTTTTCTTCTTAAAAGGGAAAAGGGGACAGGCTAAACTGCGCAATTTTATGCCGCGGCGCAACCGATATGTGCTGCCTGGTTTTCACACGCGAGCCTGGAAGCGCCCCTACCGGCGAGCCTCAAGATTTTCAAGACTTGATTTGTCCGTAAGCGGGGAACGTCCCGCCTGTCCCCGAATTTCCGGTTTACGGATGCAGAATTCCCAGGGCCTGGGTCAGGGCCCGAAGCGGCCCTTGTGGAAGCGTTTGCTCGCATGTTATACTTCGATATAACAATGGAGGACGACATGCACACAACAAATCTGCGCAAAGTTGGCGGCTCGGTCATGTTGGCCGTCCCGCCTGCCCTTCTGGATATCCTGCGGCTGCGGCCAGGGACCAAGGTCGGCCTCGCGGTCGAGCGCGGGAGGCTGGTCGTGGAGCCACGGAAGCGGCCACGCTATACCCTTGACGAACTTCTCGCCCAATGCGACCCCAAGGCCGCCCGCACCCGGGCAGAACGCGACTGGCTGGTTGACAAGCCGGTGGGCGGCGAGCTGATCTGATGAAGCGCGGTGAAATCTGGCTGGTCGGGCTGGACCCCACGGCGGGACACGAACAAAAGGGCCGCCGCCCGGTCCTCATCGTGTCGCCGGAGGCATTTAACCGGTTGACAAAAGTGCCCGTGGTGGTCCCGATCACCAGCGGGGGAAGCTTCGCGCGGACGGCTGGATTTGCCGTACCGCTGGCGGGCGCGGGAACCAAAACGACGGGCGTGGTCCGGTGCGATCAGCCGCGTGCGCTCGATCTCGGCGCGCGGGGCGGCAAGAAGCTGGAAAATGCCCCCGACGCGATCATGGACGAAGTGCTGGCAAAGCTGGGGCCGATTTTCGAGTGATGCGCGGGGATCGCCCATTGTCTCTCAATATGATTCGTAACCTGCATGAACAACTTCAAATCCCCGCTGAGGCGCTGATTCAACCAACCCATTTGCGTAAGGCTCGTGGCGCACGGCGGGCCTCAAGATTTTCAAGGCTTGAATTGCCCCTAAGCGGAGAACGTCCCGCCTGAACCGGTTTCCGGCCGTCCCCGGTTCAGTCTAGGGGTTGTACACGCATTATTATCAGTATATACTGTAAATATGAAATTTGAGTGGGATCCGGCAAAGGCCGAAAACAACGCCAGAAAACATCACAATAACTTTCCCTTTGAAAAGGCCCGCAGAATTTCACCGGGAGAGGTCCGCGCAGCTCGCAAAGCGATCGAAAAGAAAACCGGACAAAAAAGAAAAACTCGAGGACGTCCGGCCAAAGCAGACAAGGAGAAATTTATCCCCACCTCCATACGACTTCACCCGGAAGTTCTACAATGGGCGAAACGCGAGGCGAAAAAACAAGGCTGCGGGTATCAAACACTGATCAATGAGGTCTTGCTGGCGAAGGCTATCTGAAAAGCCGCTGACACGGACACACGGGACGGCAAAAACTGGAAACTATCCCTGATGCGGTCATGGACGAAGTGCTGGCCAAGCTGGGGCCGATATTCGAGTGAGGTGCGGGGAATGTGCCATTTTTTCTTGGGTTTCTATGAATCCTTTACGAGAGCCGCTTTCCGTTGTCATATAATTTCACCGACTTCAATATGAACAACAAGGACGGGCTTCCATGTTGAAACAACGGCTTGAGTCGAAGGAGGATTGGCAATTACAGTATTATCTTGTTCTCTTTTTTGACCTGCTTGGTCAAAGAGAAAAACTCCGTCAATTGACTGCCTTCCCAAATGATGAAGAGGGGGGAAAACGCATTGCCTCAGTTCTCCAAGCAACGGTTGGTCGTGTGATTAAACTTAGGGTAGGCTTCGAAAGTTTTTTTGAAGGGATGTCAACTGAAACAGAGTTATCAAGAAACTTGGAACCGGATCAACGCGAACTTCTGATGCAGCATACACAATACAGGATGAATTCCTTCGGCTTTTCCGATTCGTTCCTTGTGTTTGTACCTCTTGGCACTAATGATGAAAATTGCACTCAGATGAACGGTGTTCACAGATCAATGCTTGCTGCGTGTTCAATAATGTCGATCGCACTCAGCGAAGGGATTGCAATGAGGGGCGGAATCGACGTGGGTTTAGGAATGGAATTATACAAAGGAGAAATATATGGCCCTTGCCTAGAGCGAACTTATCATTTGGAGTCCAAACAGGCAGATTATCACAGAATCTCTGTAGGAGTTGAACTTGTTCAATATCTGGCCTCGGTACAAAAACAAAAATCTATGACCACTTTTGGGAAATGTGCTGCCGCATTGGCAAAACAGTGTGCGTCGCTTGTCTTTAAAGATTGGGATGATACCCTCGCACTCGATTATCTCGGCGATGGATTTAAAGCAGCGGCGGGAGCAAACTCGGACTACACTCTTTTCGTAAAAGTGGTCACTTTCGCAGATTCTGAAAAACAGAAATGGTCCTGCGCAGGAAATACGAAGCTGGCGCAGCGTTATGACCGATTAAATTCCTATCTTGCCAGCCGCGATGATATATGGACTAAGTAGCTGGCAGATCTCCTTTCAAAAAACGGGAAATAGGCGGGACGATTTGCCGAATATCCAGGATCTAAACCAGCTCCAAGCGGATTTGGCGGCCGACGGCGGTGGCGGCTTTCCGCAGAGTGCTGAGCGTCACGGCATCATTCTCAGGGTCCAGGAGCCGATCCAAAGCAGCGCGGCTGGTGTGCATGCGCTTCGCCATTTCCGACTTTGACAGGCGCCGTTCTTGCATGGCGCTCTCGATCTGCCGCGCCAGTACCCGCTTGATCGCGGCAGAAGTGGTTGCTTCGTAAATACCATCCTCGCGAAGCCAACTATCGAAGGATGAGCCGATGTTTTTTTTCTTCATGCGCCAGTTCCTTTCTTGCGATGGAGCGCCAAATCCAAATCCCGCTTCGGGGTCTTCTGCGTCTTCGTTATGAATCCGTGCAGGAGGATCATCGAGCCCTGCTCGACTGTAAAAATCACACGGGCGATCTTGCCACCGACGAGGCTGCTGCGGACTTCCCAGAGTCCATCGCCCAGGCCGCGCACCAGCGGCATTCCAATCGGCCAGGCGAATTCAACGTCCTTGATATCCTCACCGATGATCTTGCGGTCTTGCAGGTCCAGCTTCTTGAGCCACTCCCGCACCGGCTCGCGGCCACTGCCCAGTCGGAAGAAATGAGCGGGCAGACGCTTCAATACCGGCTTCATAAGCGAATGTATCATTATTGGTACAGTCCAGTCAAACACCACTTTTAAGAATGACTAACTGTTGAGGCCGTTGGGCGCGAGGCAGGAGATGCGGGGGTGGGGGTAAGAGGGGGAGACGGCATATCCGCCCTGCAATTTTTCATGGAGTGGCGAGAGGGCGGCGAACAGCGGGGGAAGGTCGATGAGCTGCTGGTTAGAATCGAATGATCTGATTTTTTCGATGCCAGCGGAAAGCAATCGGCTAGCTCCAACGAAGTTCCCGTTGCGCAGATGATGGAAGGCCACGGCGACCTGAATGATGCCTTGCAGAAACTTCTTGCGCTCGCCGGAACATTCCATCCACAGTTCTTCGAGCACCTCGTGGCAGTCAAAGAATTTCCCTTGATTGAAAAGATCGATGCCCTGATGCAGGAGCGCGGATTGATGGGATGTTAATAATTCCGTAGATTCTGGCGCCATATTCACGAGCATAAGGGAAGGCGGAGCAAGAGGCAAGGAGGGGGAATGGTGAGTGGGGAGTAGGCAATGGGGTAAGGAAGCAAAAGAAAACGGGCTTCTCTTCGCCCGTCGCTAAAGCTCGGGCTGCGCTCCGGCCTGCGGCAGCAAGGAACAATGAACCATGGAGCGCCGATATATCCATGGACGGGGGATCGAAACACAGAAGATTCCATTACACGTTGGCGGGTTGCCGGAGAGTCGGCAGGGACTGGATGGATTTACCGGACTTCCGCGCGGCGAGGCGGAGTTGATAAAGACTTTGCAAATTGAGCCAGAATTCCGCAGTTGTGCCAAAGAAATGGGCTAGGCGCAGCGCCGTGTCGCCAGTGATTGCCCGCCGTCCATTCAGGATTTGGGTGATGCGGTTGGTCGGGACATCGAGTCGCCTCGCAAGTTCAGCGGCGCTCATGCCCAGCTCTTTAAGCTCTTCGGCCAAATGCTCGCCTGGATGAATCACAATTACTGCCATAGCATTCTCCTAATGGTAATCAACAATCTCTACGTTCGAAGGGCCGGACGCGCCTTCCGTCCATTCGAAGCAAATCCGCCACCGGTCGTTGATGCGGATGCTGTATTGGCCCTTTCGGTCACCTTTAAGCCCTTCAAAACGGTTGCCGGGCAAGACGGCAAGGTCTTTGAGCGCGACAGCCGCCTCCAGACGGTCCAGCTTCAGACGCGCGGCGCGTTCGATACCAGAGAACGCCTTGACCGGTTTGCCGACCGCGAAGTCTCTGGTCCGCTTGTCACCATAGCTGACGATCATAAGTCAGGATAACGGACGTTTGCGCGTTACGTCAAGCGTAACGAACCTACGAATCGCATTCGGGGTCGTGCGCGTAAGCGGTAGCCATCACGGCAAATTCAAACCGCGAATTTACCGGGGCTACCCCGCTTCGATTACGCTAACAAGAAAATTGATCGGATTTGCAGGATACCGAGGAAACCTGAAAGCTGTGGCCAGCGTCTATCATTAATTGACATTAAATATTGAGTAAAGCAGTACAGCACTTTTATTCGGCGGGAGGCTCGGCAAGATGGCGGCATTGAGATGGCGGATTCTGGTGATGACGATGACACTGGCGGGATTCTGCGCGGATGGGTTTGCGCAGGAAAGCCCGGCAGACCGCCGGAGGATGCGAGCGGAGGCGATGAATCCAGAAGAACGGATCGTGGTGGATGGGGTTCTCGATGAAGAGGCATGGCAACGCGCCGAGCCAGCCGCCAACTTCATCCAGCAGGACCCGAACTTCGGCGAACCGGAAACCGAGCGGACCGAGGTGCGCATCCTCTATGACCGCGAGAGCCTGTACATGGGCGTGATCTGTTACGACTCGGAGCCGGACGAGATGCTGGGCTACCAGCGGAGGCGGGACGAGTTCCTTTCCTCGGATGACCGCTTCATGTGGACGATGGACACGTATCTGGATGGGCGCGGCGGATACTTTTTCGAGATCAACCCTGCAGGACTGATGGGCGATGCGCTGATGGGCGCTGGAGGGCTCAACAACCGGCAGTGGGACGGCATCTGGACTGCGAACGTGAAGCGCACCGAGATCGGATGGGTGGCGGAGATCGAGATTCCTTTCCGCACGCTGAATTTTGATCCGAACGCGCCGGGATGGGGCGTCAACTTCCAGCGCACGGTGCGGCGCAAAAATGAAGAAACGCTGTGGACCGGCATTCCACGCAACCAGGGGCTGAGAAGAATGAGCAACGCGGGAATTCTGACCGGCATTGAAGAAGTGAGCCAGGGAATGGGCTTGGAGATCAAACCCTATGTGCTGGGCACGGCGCTGTCAACGCCCGGGCGCGGTCAAGAAAAAACCAATTACCTGGGCGACGCGGGACTGGACGTGTTCTACAGCCCGACGCCGCGCCTGCGCAGCAACTTCACGGTCAATACCGACTTTGCGCAAACGGAAGTGGACCAGCGGCAGGTGAACCTGACGCGCTTCTCGCTTTTCTTTCCTGAAAAGCGGGATTTCTTTTTGGAAGGCGCGAGCTTTTTTGATTTCCGATCCGTCGCGGAAGATGAGACGGACAACCGGCTGCATCCCTTCTTCAGCCGCAGCATTGGATTGCGCCGAGTGGGACAAGGAAATAATTTTGAGCCGCAGAAGATCGACTTTGGCGCGAAGCTGACCGGACAAATGGGGCAGCAGGACGTCGGATTATTGCACGTGCGGACGGGACGAGAAGGAGACCACGGCGGCGAGGATTTCACCGTGATGCGGATGAAGCGGCGCATCTTCCGGCAATCCTACATCGGGGGCTTGATGACGCGGCGCGATCCGCTGGATGCGGGGCAGACGCGGTATTCGATTGGGTTGGACATGCTGCTGGCAACCTCCACTTTTATGGGTACGGAAAACCTGGAGATCGGAGCGTATGCGCTGCAAGCAACGAACCGGACAGGCCTGGAGGGCGGCAATCATGCATACGGGCTGGAATTGAATTATCCGAATGATACCTGGACCGGAGCGCTGACGTACCGGGAAATTCAGGAAAATTTCGAGCCGGCTGTGGGGTTTGTGTCGCGCACAGGATACCGGAGGCTGAACCCTGGATTGCGCTACGCGCCGAGGCCGCGGCGGCACGCATGGATTCGGCAGTTCGCATTTGGATTCGATCTGGACCGGCAAACCGATATGGAGAATGAACTGCTGACGCGCAAATGGGACTTCCGGGTGTTTGAAATTTCCACGCATTCCGGGGATACGTTTTATGCTTCCGTGCTGCCGCAACACGAACGGCTGGAGGAAGACTTCCGAATTCATTCGACCGTCACGCTGCGTAAAGGAAACGAATATGACTTCACGCGCTATCGATTCCGATTTCAGACCGCCAATAAACGCCCGCTGGCGCTGGCGACAGAAATTGAATCGGGAAGCTTTTTGTCCGGGGACCGGCAAACGTATCTAGCGGAACTGACGCTGCGGGCGCGACCTGGGGTGATTCTATATTCCGGCGTCGAGTGGAACCGGTTTCAATTGCAGGAAGGAAATTTCCAGACGCGCATCTACCGCCTGACGCCGGAGCTGCAATTCAGCCCGTGGATGTCCTTTGTGAACCGCATCCAGTACGACAACGTGAGCCGCGTGCTGGGATGGCAGTCGCGGTTTCGCTGGATCGTGAAGCCGGGCAATGATTTGTATTTTGTCTACACGCAAAATTGGCTGGACGATTTGAATAAAGGGCTGGGGACGCTGGACCGCAGAGCGGCGATCAAAGGCGTGTACACGCATAGGTTTTAGGATATTCCCAGGTTATTGAATTGCCGAGGAAGGCCACGAAGAAGTCAGGAGACAGAATGAAGGAGCGTCGCTGCGGGCAAGCCTCCGCTCATTAGAGCGCTGCATCTTGCGATTCCGCGCTGGCCTTCGGCAGAGAGGTAGCCACTCAATTGGCGGTAATTTTCTAGGGCACCAGGCGGATGGAGTCGGAGCCGCGGAGGAGATGGCCGGAGAAGGTTTCGCCCAATATCGGACTTCACTCAACGGCAATGGTGACCGTGTTGCTGGTGATGCCGCCGGCGGTGATGGTCAGGGGCACGGCGGAGCCGGGCGCGATCAGCTGCGGAATTTCGACGTTGATTTGCCATAGGCCGACAAAGCCCGGCGCCATGCCGCTAAACTGCACTCGCAAAGCAAACCCGCCAAGCGTTACCGTAGGTTGCACCCGTGTGTATACCAGCGGATTGCCAGTGATGGGAGCGGCTTCGCCGGGAAGCAGCGGCGGGTCCGTCTCGCCGCCTCCGGTGGCGAAAAGCTGGATCACGCTGCCGCGCACGGCGGGCCTGGCTCCCAGGATGGATTGCGGGTTGCCGTTCAGCGAGTTGTCCTGATTCAGCGCCGCCGCCTGGCCCAGCCCGTTCATCAGCACCGTGAAGATGCCCGGCGCGGTGGATACAATGCTTAAGGTGGTCAGGAGCGTCGTACCATCGGGCTTTTGAATTTGTGCTGGAACTGAATCGCCAGGGGCGATTCCGGTCGGAATCTGAAAGTTGATCTGCGTGGGGCCGACGAACAGCAAGGGGGCTTCGATGGAGCCAATGGGCGAGTAGACCCATTGGTTCGTTTCAAACGTAAGATTGCCTCCTATCCGCAGAGTGATGCCGCCCAGTGTTTTTGGAAGCGGCAGCGAAGTGGCGAAGAAATTCTGGCTCACGCCGGTGGTCATTATCGTACTCGCCAGCGCACCAGAAGAAGCACCACTGGTAGAGAAGCTTCCCGCATTCTGGACGGTGAACTGGCGGGGCGCATCGGGAGCCACTGCTAGCGAAAATAATCTGTTCGAGTCTGAGCTGGTGACCAGCACTGCGTCGTAGGAATTACACCCGTAGGTATAACAAACGGAGTAACCGAAGCTGGCGAGACTTGCGCTTCCTGCAATTCCGGGCACGATTGAGACATCATTGCTTGGTCCGGTAATCCTTGCTAGGGTGTTGGTGCCGCCTACGATCGTGAAGAGGCCCAGTCTGCTATTGAAGGCGAAATCCTGCGGGTTAGGAACATTGGAAATCGTGGATGCAATTTCAAGGGTTGAGGAATTGAAGGTGATCAGCTTGTTGCCTAAAGCGCTTGCAACTATAGTACCTCGAACAATCGAAGTGCCTAGATCGATTGAAGTGTTTCGAATAGCTGTTGGTCTAGGGACAGGGATGCGTGTCAGGATTCTGGCAGTGATCAAATCTACCAAGGTGACTACGTTGGCATCCGTACCTGCCACCCAAGCTACTACGGCTGGACTCCCCCCAAAGAGCAACTCAACGCCATGCAAACTCAGGGCTGCCGGAACATCAGGGACTGTTGCGGTTACTGAAAACGAGCCGAGATCAAGAACGGATAGGGTGTTATCGCCCTGATTGGAAACGACCCCTATGCCGGAAGTTGCGACATTAGGGGGTACGCAAGCAGCGGCATTGGGTTGAGGGCCGACCTTAATGGTCCCGAGGACGGCCCAACTCTCCGGAAAGTAAAAACTCCCCCCCTTTATTACCGTGACCGAATTGTCTGAAGGGGATGTAACGAGAAGGCGATCCCCAGAGCAGAATGAAATGCCATTCGGCGCTGGAATCCCTCGTAAGGTTGTCACAAGTTCGGCGGGGCCATTAAATTTCCAAGCAAAAATGGTAATGGAATTGTCACCCGAATTGGCAACCACAACCGTTGCCGTATCACCGTGGGGGTAAATGGCTATGCCAAGCGGTCTCAGCCCGGTGGGAACAGAATCTATTCGAAGAGGAAGCAGCGACTGTGCTTTGACCGGGATGGCAAGTAGGAATAAGATCGTTGCCCCCAACAGTAAAGCACAAACTCTCCGGCTTTCAGCCATGACGCGCTCCAGCCAATCCAGTCACTATTTTCCTCAGGTCAAGGATTTCGGAATGCTGCTCCTTGATCGCCTCTATTAGCAATGCGGTTAGCTGGGCATAATCCACTGATTTGGCATCCGTACCGTTTTCTTCGTAAGCCACCGCTTCAGGCAGCACTTTTGCGACTTCTTCCCCAATTACACCGATTTTTTGCTTGCCGTCAGACTTACGCTCGTAGGAAACACCACGTAGGCGCAACGCTTTTACGAGAGCCCCTTTCAAAGTCTGGATGTTTATTTTCCATCTCCTGGAACTGTAGGTTGTCCAGGCGTCTGCGATGGGGTCAGTGGCTGAGTTCTGAACGACAGTTAGGATATTTGGTGTACTTGTTGTGCCGATGCCAACCTTCCCGTTTGGGTCCACCAGGAATTTTCCGGAAAGCTCAAGGAAACTATCGCTTGCACCAGAACCAAGGTGGCTTGGGTTAGCATAGATGCCCTTGTGCCATATTGCACGTCCCTCGCCACCTTCAAGGAAGATCGCTACTGTACCTTCGTTTCTCGAGCTTATTACCTTAATTCCATACTTAGATGTAATTTGATCGACAAGGGGTTGGTCGTTACTTGCGTTGTTTTCAATGACGATCTCGGCTCCAACTAGGAAACCGTCGCTACCCGGATCAATAAATGCGCCAGAAAATAGGCCCCAGGCACGACCCGTTAAGTTGTTTCCGACAATCTGCCCCCGAACATCCGCTCCTAACACGTCCCGGCATTTGTCGCACTGGGTGCCCTGGTATGTCGAGGGATCGGCTGTTCGTGCGATCGCAAGAAGCGCCGCTTTCTCATAATTGACCGAAGTGGGCGGCGTAAGTAGATCTGCCTTCACCTGAACGGTCAAACCGAATTCGTTAGCAGAAAAATCACTGTCAACCCAATTACCAGCATTGTTTACCTTCTCTCCAATCCGAACAAACGACCGCTCCCATGAGGCCAGGTCGAAGGGGGCAAAACTGGTTTCCTGTACAGTCACCGCCTTGTTTGGGTCGGTAGCAGGGGCCTCGACGTGCAGCTTCGTCGCCGGGCTGGTAGTGCCAATGCCCACGTTGCGGTCCCGCGTCCAGGTCATCACGTCGCCGACCTGGTTCACTTCCAAGATCAGCGGGGTATGCTCCGCGTTACCTGCAATGCAAAAGTAAAATTCGGGAGTGTTGGGAGGATTGTTGGCCAGGTTAGTGAAGCCCAGCATCTCGTTGTACTGGTTTGCCGAATTCGCTTCTACCCTTAGATAGCCCGTGCCGGAGCCTTTGATATGCAGAAGCGTGCCCGGCGAAGTCGTGCCGATGCCCACCGAGCCATCTGCTTCCACAGTGGTCTTGATATTTCCTGCCGAGTCTTTCCACTCCTGCAAGGAGGCACTCTGGGAAGCAGCCCCTTGAACTGTCAGAGGTGTTGTACTACTGTTTGCGGCCAGAAATATATAGGCGCCGCAGTTAAATGGAGTGCTCGCGTTAATATCACCGGCTGGCTTGTCGCACGCAGCACCGCCTTCCGCCGCTACGCCCGATTGCAGCAAGCTCTGGAATAGGAGGCGCGATTGTTGGGGATCGGAGAGCATGTCAGCGAGCACCTGGCGAATCTGCTCCGGAGTTGCCGCCGGAGGTTGTGAGGGGGAGTTAAACGACCTGAGCCATCCTAGCACGGGAGAAACCATTGCGGAGACAAAAGTTTTCATGGCCACGCTCCAACGGGGGGATTCGGCTGAGGGCCAAAAAAACTTTTGTCTCCGCAATG